>Ga0209064_1000667_pt1 | contig 72610 bp, 55 predicted proteins | sample Inofromicrocosms_FD_187498 | JGI IMG/M metagenome (GOLD analysis project Ga0209064, IMG submission 187498) | Mouse cecum microbial communities from Vienna, Austria - Inoculum for glucosamine and mucus D2O microcosms (SPAdes) (version 2) | ecosystem: Host-associated > Mammals > Digestive system >...
GAATATATCGAGTATTACAACAATAAAAGAATCAAATCCCGGTTAAATGGAAAGAGTCCGGTGCAATACCGAACTCTTTCATTAATCGGATAATGTTTAACCCGTCTAACTTTTGGGGGGCACTTCAGGGGTTTTATTGGGAGATTTCGAATTAGCTCGAATTAGCTCGAATTAAATCGAAATAAGTCGAATTAAGTCGATTTAAGTCGATTTAAATCGGGACTATTTCAAGATTTTTTTGCCGTTGACGATGTAGATGCCGGGGCGGAGGCTGTTGAGGGCGTCGGCATCGGCATTGCGGAGTATCTCGCGGCCGTTGATGTCGAAGACGTTGGCATTGGCGTCGCCGTCGAAGATGGCGTCGAGGATACCGGAAACAAGTCCGCCGTTAGCCTTGTAGGTGTATGTGAAGGTTTTTTCGGCGCTCGGCTGGATGCCATCGAGGGTGAATGTGCCTTCGCGGAGTTTAAGGAGATATTTGTGTCCGTCGTTGGAGGGTGCCGAGGGGAATGTGATTTTGAATGAGGGCACGGAAGCGCCGTCCACTTCTTCTATCTTGCCGTTTTGGGTGTACACGCCCGATGATGCGCGCGATGCTGCCGGAGCGGAGAAATAGTCGGAGTCGACGAGTGTCGCGCCGTATTCATTGAATATTTCTGCTGTTTTGGCCTCGGGGAAGGAGATGGTGAAAATAATGCTGCCGGGTGTCGATTCCATATCGGGATCGTCGACTGCGATTTCATAATCCTTGGGCATCATGACATTCCAAGAATGGGCTATTTCGGGACATTCGGCGCCGGATACAGTGAGCGCGCCGGCTTTAACCCAAATTGAGAGTTCGCCTTCGAAGTCTTGGCAGACATCGGGCTTGACTGTAATCATGAAGTAGCAATATTGCAGTTCGTATTCCCACTCGGAGTAGTATTCGAGTTCGCGGTCGCCGAGTTTTACCTTGAAATCGTTGATATCTTCGGTGTTGAAATCGAATACGAGTGATTCGTCGACGGCGACAGCCACGTTTAAGCCGTAGCCTTCGTTAATTATAGACTCGGTGGTGGGATTATACATAAGTTCGATGTCGGCAGTGGATGCTTCCTTGTAAATGGTGAAAGAGAAGTCCTTTTCGGCGCTGTCGAACATGCCGTTGACCTTGAAGAATCCTTCGGGGATATAGAAGCGGTAGGTGCCGTTGCTTTGGTATTGCATATTGGGCGTAACCAGGAATGCGTTGTTGCCCTGTTTTTCTACGGAGAAGCCCCAGTTGGCCCAGGATTGACCCATTTGGAATATCATTTCGTTCACGTCTTCCATTTGCTGCTCAACGGAGGAGGCGTTGGGGAATTCAATCAGGAAAGATTCGAAAGTTTCCACTGTGTCGCCCTCGCCGGGAGTTACAGTCATGTCGGCCGCCTTGGGGTTGCCGACATAGATGTCGGTGTTGGATTTTACGGTGAAGGTGTATGTGCCGTCGGCGCCAAGCGCAATTTTCTCGCCGCCTACATAGATGGGAGTGGCGATATTGGCCGGTTTCACCGTTACTTCGGTTCCTCGGTAGATGGAGTAGTTGAGTTCGGCATTTTTGGCTGTGCGGGTGATTCTGTCGACGGTGATTTCGGCAGACGCGCCGGAGCCGGGATAGACGTTTACAGAATACTTGGCGGGAGCGCTCTTGCCTACGAATACGTGTACAATGTCGCCGTAGCCGGTGAGTTTCAGTCCCTTGTATGCGTTAGACTCGCTGTCTTGGGTGGCAAGCACGGAGTTGAGGTAAACGGTGAATGATTCTCCATTTGTGGCGAGATTGTAGGCGTTGACCTGCATCGGGTTCACATAGTCGGGGTCGACGGTGAATTCGTTGTAGCCCGCTGCAACGGGATAGCGGTTGCCGGCTTGGTCTTTAACCACTACATCGTCGGCTGTGTGCGTGCCGCCGGCGTCGACTTTTACAACCAGTTTCTTGCTTTCGTTTTTCTTGCGGGCGTCGATGATGGTTTCCAAAGATTCGGGGGTGATGATGCCGGCTGTGAGCCAGTCGCCGTCTTCCTTATAACCTGCGAATTTGATATAATGGTCGCTGTCTTTCGAGCCGAAGAATATTTTTTTGAATTTGCCACCGGCTTTTACTGTGTATTTTTGGAAAGTCTGCGTGATGGTTTCGCTGAAATAATCGTCGACTTTGTTTGTGTATGTTACTTCTTTGGAGCCGCTTGAAGTGTATTCCGAAAGGTCGATTATCTCACCGTTCATTTCTCCGTCGTGGATTGTGATGTAATCGGGATTCGTCACCCAGAAAGAGATGTACACGGGTTCGTATTGGCGGACGGCGGCGGAGATGTTGATGTTGGTATCGTCGTTTATTTCGGCCGATTCCCAGTTGCCGTATGTTGCAGTGGCGGATTCAACGGCTTGTCCGTTGACGGTCACGTCATAGTCCTGGGTATTGAAGACGATGCGGATACGTTCTCCTTTTTCAACCTTGAAGGCGTCGCGTTCGTTTATACTCTTGTTTTGGGTGAGGTTGCGAATCATGTTCACGGCAGCCTTGGCTTCGTCGTTGGCGTATGTGATGTTGATATTCTTGTAATCCTTGTCGACAGGAAGAACAGGAGCTTCGTTGTTGTATTTTACTTCAAAGTTGTCGCCATTTGCAATTTCAATGGGGTCTTGTCTGAAAGAGCCGTAGAATTCGGAGTATGCAATTTCGATATCATTTTTCTTGAAATACATACCATCTGCGCCTTTATAGTCGGGAACAGAAAATTGTATGGTTTTGTCGTATTTAGAACTGATTTCGAATGATTGTTCACCACCTTGAAGGTCGAATGTGCGGAATGTGCCGGGGAAAGAGACCGTAACTTTACCTGCGCTTACAAAATTGATGTTGATTTTGCCATCGTATTCAAGTTTGGTGCAGTTCACTTTCACAGTGTGGCTGCCATGCTGTGAGGCGGCCATGTTGATTCCAATCTGAGGAGTGCCCCATGAAGATACTGTAATTTCTTTGTTGTCGTCCTGGCATACGGCGTTTTCCAGTATATAGCCTTCGGCCGCACGGACATAGACAGTGCCGTAAGTTTGAGCGATTTTGGCTTCGTAGGAAGTGGCGTCGGCAGGGGGAACTACCTTGGCGGATTCCGCGGTGCTTCCGACATAGAGAATCACCGAGCCGGGGATGTCCCATGTCACGGTCGCGCTTACGTCGGCCTTTGCAGTGAACGACGCAAGTATCGCCATCGCTGCAATCATGCAAAATGAATAAATTTTTTTCATAGAGAAATTATTTGGTTTGGTTAATGTGTTTTGAAAAAACCGGATAAAATCGGATGTATGAATATGTGTCTATCGCTTGAATATTTTATGGCCGTCGCGGATGTAGAGGCCACAGGGGAGGGCGTCGAAATCGGAGCCGAGGCATATGCCTTGCAGGTTGTAGATAAGTCCGGTGGCATCGGGGTCGGCTGTGACTGATTCGACGGAAGAAGATTCATCGGCGAGGCGGAACACCAGATGGTTGTTGATGTTGACGGGAACATAGTTCGAGCCGAACATATAGGCCAGGGTAAGCATATAGTGCTGTCCGTGCTCGATAAATGGCGATGCTACGGTGGTGCTGAACGAATGGCTCGTGCCGTTGCGCGAAAGGAAGAACGGATATCCGGCAGAGCCGAGAATCTCGTATGTGCCTTCTTCCGAAGTCCAGTCGGGCACGAATACGCAGGCTTGCATGCTGTAAACAAACGGGATTGTGCCGATAAGCTTGCACGATGCCTTCACGGGGATGTCGAGTTTGTTGTCGACGACATAAACCGTGCGCTCGGTGCCGCCTACTTCCTCAACGGTTGTAGAGGCTCCTTCGATTGTGAGGTCGGAAAGCGTGATACGCGGTTGGCCTGCGTTGGGGTGCATCACCACGGGAGTGGTGAATTCCGACGTGTAGAATTGGTAAGTGGTTTCGTCGAAGAATGTGAGCAGGAAGTCGGTGTCGACGTTGATGCCGTAGATATTTTGTGTGAGGTAAAGCGTCTAAGTCCAGTCGCGGCTCACGGTGGAGTGTGGCGGCACGGTGATGTATTCGCTTTCGCCAAGGAAATACATATAGAGCTCGCCGTCGTCGGGATTGTTGTACATGAGCACAGGGGCGAAACCGTGCGACAGCTCTATGTCGGAAGTGTTTTCAACGGTAATCGACGGGCGGACATGTCCTCCGAAATAAATGTTTGCGTCGCGGAGTTTGCCGTCGACGATGCGCAGGCGTTCAACAGGCTTGTTGTCGACGGTATATGTCGAGCCGGATTTGTGGAGCACGATATAGTTGCTGTAACCATAGGCCGGTTTCACCTCCGTCCATTCGCTTGCGGTGCCGTTGGCTTCTTCGCGGAAGGCGTAGGTCACCTTGTAGGTGCCGTCGGAAAGCCCGGCCTCGTTGAGGTTGACACTGTGGACAATATTTGCGGGGCCGGTGCCATAGCCCGCTTTCATGGTGAATGTGCGTCCTACCGGGTCGATAACCTGCTTTTCGCCGGCTGTGTCGCCCTGAGGTTCGAAGATTGCTCCGAAGCGAGTTTCGATTGTTCGGGGGTTGTAGTTCACCCACGAGCCGTCGAGCTGGTCGATGAGCGAGAACGTGAGGATATTGTCGTCGGATACAGAGCCGGATAGCGAGCCCATCTGCACGAAAGTTTCAACGCGCGGCTCGGCGGGAGCTCCTGTCGGAGGCTGTATGCCCAGCACGGCGTCTTGTGTGAAAGAGTAGCCGCCGCCGGCGCCTCCGCCCGAACCGAGGGCGTCGGGTTGCAGGGCATCGAGAGAGAAATATCCGTTGGAAATGCCGCTCCATCCCCAGTTGAAATGGAAGAACCCGTTGCCGTCGTAGCCGTCGCAAACGAAAGAGTGGCCGCCGCCGAGATACGACCCACCGCCATAGAGCACGGGGCCTACGTTTTTGAGGTTGTCGTAGATGATTTGCTCCCATTCGGAGGAGGAGTGGTGGAGGCGCAGCTCGTATCGGTAATTAGGGTCGTAGTTGAAATATTTCGCCATGGCCTGTCCGATGTACATGGCCAGAGTGGCGGATGCCGAAGTGGAATAATCCATTTTCACGGCGTATCCGCACGCCTTCATCAGGTATGCCACGGCATCGGTCTGCTCGGTGGAGTATTCGCCGTCGATGTCGTAGGAGCGCAGCATATTGTCCCAGTCGAATTTCCGCTTTGAGAAATCGAGTTCGATGCGCTTGCCGATGGTCGATGCAGTGTATGACACTTTTCCCTGTCCTTTCTCGGGATAGTTCCAGTAGTCCATGACCATAGCCATGGTTGTGGCCACGCATCCGGTGTAGGTGCGTTCGGAGCCGTAGAGGGGAGCCATGTTGTTGTAAGGCTCTATCTGGTCCCACATGGCGGTTATCATAGGCTCGATTGCCTCGCGGGCGGGGGTGTAGTTGGGAAGTTGGGAAGACGGGTAGTTTTGGAGTCGGGAAGATGCGTATTCGATTTGTGCGGAGTATTCATCGAGCCACCATTTCATGGCCGGGGGCATGGCGTCGGCGTCGAAACTGCCCTCGTCGCAATATCCGAGCACGGGGCGCGCGGTGTCGTCGGCCGGCAGAAGCATATATCCTGCTCGGCCGGCAGCGTTAAATACATACACGGCAGGGCTGCCATCGGGCGAAAGCGCGGTGTGGGCCAGCTGCGGGGTTGCCATGCGTAATTTGGCCGGAGCCTTGGCCGGCATATCTTTCGCCGCGCGGGCAAGGGCTTCCTCGGGTGTGACATGAGCGGCCTGAGCGTTTGCGACCGTCAATATGGCAGCAAGAGCCAGAGAGGTTCTATATATAATATGTGACATTATCAATGGATATTATATTTACTTCACGAATTTGAAGGGTTTGCCTTGTGCTACGGCGATGTAGGCGCCGGGAACGAAATCTGCGACAGAGACAGCGTCGTTGCCGCGAGCCACAACCGAGCCTTGGACGGAGTAAACGGTGATAAGGCCTTCGGCGCGGAGTACCGAGCCGTCGAACGAAATCACGGACGAGGCGTTGTCGGATTTAATATCGTCGATGGCGCTAAGGTCGAAAGGCAGTGCGTAGAAGTCGGCAGTGACTTGGTTGCTGCTGTTGACATAAGTGACGCAAAGCGAGTTGCCGCCGTTGAGGCCGGGATATATGCCGATGTTGTTGAGGGTGCCTTTCTCCGAAGGAGTGAGGTGGAGAAGCGTGAGCCCCTGAGGATTTGCGTCGGACTGAGGCTGAGCCACTACGAGTTCTTCCTGCGATGCAGAAGAAGACGCGCCTTCGATGCCGCGTTTCACAAGCAGCATATATTCGTGCTCGTCGTCGGATTTTACGAGTTTGGGGCTGAGAGCCATGCCGTTGATGTAGCATTGCGCGTAGTAGACGTTGGAGCCCATGTTTATATAGTCCATGCGGTCAAATGTGCCGTCGGCATTGAACCACGCCACGCGCATCACGTCGTTGTCGTAATCGTCGACAGTGGGCACTTTCATCTCGAAGGCATATTTCCATGTGCCGTTGCCAAGAGCCACGATGTCGGCGTTGGCAAGCAAGAGGTCGCCTTCGTCGGAGTCATCGTCGAGATAGAGGAGGGCCGGGATTTGTACGGTCTTGTTGCTCAAACCTTCGATGAGGTCGACAAAATAGTAAGTGTAGTTGCCGTTGTCGTCAAGTCCGATGAATAAATGGTGCGGGTTGCGGCCCTCTACCTCGGAGAGCGTGATGTCGTTGTCGGCATTTTCAAAAAGAGTGCGTACGCGGTTGCCGTCGGGACCGTAGACGTAGTAGCAATAGTCGTCGGTGCGGTCGCCCGCCTTGTAGTTGAACCGGGTGAGATAGAAATAAGCCTTTTCGTCGTTGGCAAATTTGCCGATGGCAATGTCGTTGTTATAGCGGAGGATACCCACGCCGTAGTAGGTGAGCAGCACATTCGGGTCGTCGATTTTGGGCGCGGGAATCTCTGTGGTCTGTATTTTATTGGCATTGCTGCCGTCGAGGGCATATAGGTCGAGCACGAGCGAGTTGTTGTCGCGCATCTTCGATTCGTCGTAGGGCGAATAATAGGGCTCGAAGAAGTAGTCTTTGTAATGGGGGCAGAGTATGTAGGGCTTGTCGTTCTGCATGAACGTGATCAGGGGCATGGTGTTTTCCTGGTCGCCTTGCAGTTTCAGATAAGGGATGTCGAATTCGACAACTTTTGTTATGTCGTCGTTGTCGCCGGCCTTGGCATAGGTTTCGAGGTGCATGTGCGAGGCGGTGAGATAATCCCAGAAAGAAGTGTCGACGTTGGAATCTGAATCGGCTTGGGGTGATTCTTCGTCGGGGCCGAATATTTCCGACATGAATGTCATATAATAGTTTTCCACGCCGTCGTGTGAGGCGTCGAGCACGTCGGAGAAGAACTGAGGATAGGATTTGATGGGTACGTCGACTTCTTTTTCAATCTCGCCATTGGTCTCCGGGTCGTAAACCGAAACGGTTTCTTTTTCACCGCCGATTTGGTAGATTACCGAGCGATAGTGGTTGACGGCTTCTGTGGTGGAGTTCACGGCGATAGACACCACAACTTCGTATTTATCGTCGTTGTTGAAAAAATTCTTGGTGATTACCGGTAGGATGTCGATGCCACGGTCGGGGCCTGGGACGCGCACCTCGTCGTCTTGATAGCGCATCTTGTCGTGTACAGAGCCGACAAATTCCATTTGCGAGTCGTAGATGTCGAACTGATATTCGGTAAGGATATAGTCGGTGTAGTAGGGATATCTTATGGCTTTGGTCCAGAGTGTCGTGGTGTAATACCACAATTCATTGTTCGGGCCGTCGAGGTCGAAGAAATTGCGTACCGGCCCCATGGTTGTGCCGGGTTCCGGATTCGGATCGGAGGTCATGGCCCTGCTTGCCGGCGAACCGGCAGTGAGCATAGTGTTTATTTCGGCAGCGCGTACGTTGCGTTGCGACGGAGCAAAGGCCGAGGCGTTTGGAGCCATCGAGCGCATCATGGCATGTACGTCGACATTCTTACGCGGTCCGGCAAAATTTGCGCCGGCATCCATTGTGGCTGTTGATGCCACCGTGAGAACGGCGGCTGATAGAATCTTGTAAAAGTCAGTCATATATTTAATAATGATGGTTTGTTTTTTCTATTCAATAGGAAATACCCGGATAAAACATGTGTGTGCGTTTGTTTTGCAAAGACATGTATTTAATTTTAAATTAAAAGTTAAAAGCGGTGTTTTAGTTAAAAATTTATCGAATTTGTAACAGAATTGTGATATTAGAGGCGAAAAACAAGAAAAAATAAACCTGCGCGTTGAGACGCGCAGGTTTTGTATCATAATATGGATTGTTTTATTATAGGGCCGCTGCCAGCACTTCGGATAGGGTGGGGTGCCCGTGGATGATACGCGCTTTGGCGCGTGTGGCCGACGGGTCGGTGGCCATGATGGCGGCAGCTTCGGCACATAGGTCGGAGGCGTGTGCCCCGATTATATGCACTCCTAATATGCGTCGCTCGGGCGAGCGGTCGGTGAGCACCTTGACAAATCCGTCGGTGGCGCCCATGGCCCGGGCTTTGCCGTTGGCTGCGTAGAGCGACTTGCGGGTGTCGAATTCGATACCGCGAGCCTCGCATTGCTCCTCGGTGAGGCCGACCATGGCCAGCTCGGGAGTGGTGAACACGGCAGAGGGCATCACGTCGAGGTCGGGAACTGCCTCGCCGTCGCCGGCAAGAGCCACGCGCGCTTGTGCCGCCGCCGCGTGGGCAAGCATGCACAGGCCGTTGCAGTCGCCGGCGGCATAGATGCCCGGGGCGGTGGTGCGCATACGCGAGTCAACCTTTATGAATCCGCGCTCGGTGAGTTCCACGCCTGCCGCGTCGAGGCCGTCGGGGAGGACGGGGCGGCGGCCTACGGCCATGATTACGGATTCTGCCTCGACACATTCATCGCCTCGTTTGCCGGCATAAGTTACCGAGCGGCCGTCGCTGCCGATTGTTTTCACGGCGGCGCCGACAATAATCTTTATGCCTCGGCGCGAGAGCATGGAACGCAAGCGTTTGGCCACTTCGCGGTCGAACGGCGGCAATATCTCCTTGCAATATTCTATCACGGTGACTTCGACGCCGAAAGCATTGAGTATAGAGGCAAATTCCATGCCGATTACGCCTGCTCCTATTATTACGGCCGATGCCGGGAGCGAGTCGAGGGCAAACACATCGTCGGACGACAGGGCTTTTTCAGCTCCGTCGACCGGCAGCATGGCCGGGCGCGAACCGGTGGCGATCAGGATTTTTTCGGCGGAATATGTGTCGCCGCCCACGGCCACTTTGCCGGAGCCGAGCAGCCGGGCTTCTCCGCGAATCAAGGTGCAGCCCGACAGAAGCGTTTCCACGCCTTGGCGCAGGCCGTCGACCACCTCGTGCATACGCGCGGCCGCGGCCGGGTATGAGAATCCGGCGACAGAAGCCTCGACGCCAAAAACGGCGGCATTTTTCACTGTATGGATAGTGTCGGCCGACGCGCACAGGCATTTGGTGGGGATGCAGCCCCGGTTGAGACATGTGCCTCCAAGGCTGTCGCGCTCCACTATGGCCACGCGGCGTCCTTTTGCCGCTTCCTCGGCGGCTATCTCATAGCCGCCCGGGCCGGCTCCAATCACTATAAGGTCGAACCGGCTCATAACTCATCGAATGTTACGACAGGATGCAACGCGGCTTCGGTGTCGTCGGGATGCGAAACGGGAGTGGTGTGCGGAGCATCGATTACGGTCTGCGGCTGCTCGGCGGCTTCATGTGCTATTTGGCGCATCACTTCGATGAAACGGTCGAGCGTCTCGGGCGTTTCCGTCTCGGTGGGCTCGATCATGAGCGATTCGTGGAAGAGCAGCGGGAAATAGATTGTGGGCGCATGGAAGCCGAAATCGAGCAGGCGTTTTGCCACGTTAAGCGTGGTTACGCCCGTAGATTTGTCGATGAGGCCGTCGAACACAAACTCATGCTTGCACGGGCCGGGGATAGGCAGCAAGTAGAGGTCTTTGAGACGGTGCATTATGTAGTTGGCGTTGAGCGTGGCAAGTTTGCCGGCCATGCCCAGGCCTTCGGCGCCGAGAATCTTTATGTAGGAGAACGCGCGCATAAGCACGGTGTAGTTGCCGAGCCACATGGATATGCGGCCAAGCGCGCTGTCGGTGTCGCGTGTCTCGAACGAGCCGTCGGGGAGGCGTGTCACGCGCGGATTTGGCAGGAATTCTTCCAGGCCGGCGCGAACGCCAACGGGGCCGGCACCGGGGCCGCCTCCGCCGTGGGGCGTTGAGAAGGTCTTGTGCAGGTTGATGTGCATCACGTCGAATCCCATGTCGCCGGGGCGGGCCACGCCGAGCATCGGGTTGAGGTTGGCACCGTCGTAATAGAGCAGGGCGCCGGCGGCATGCACGGCTTCGGCTATTTCGGGAATCGAGCGTTCGAACATGCCCACGGTGTTGGGGTTTGTCATCATCACGGCGGCCACAGTTTCGTCGAGTTTCGAACGAAGGTCGTCGACGTCGACAGTGCCGTCGGCGAGGCTTTTCACCTCCACGATTTTGTATCCGCATACGGCTGCCGACGCCGGATTGGTGCCGTGGGCCGAATCGGGGACAATCACCTTGGTGCGCGCGCTGTCGCCGCGACTGTCGTGGTAGGCGTGTATCACCATAAGCCCGGTGAGCTCGCCATGGGCGCCGGCAAACGGGTTGAGCGTGAACTCGGCCATGCCGCCGATTTCGCATAGGGCACGTTGCAGCGTCCAGTAAATTTCGAGTGCGCCCTGAACGGTCGAGTCGGGAGCGGCGGGGTGCAGGCGGGCCACTGTGGAGTCGGCCGCGATTTCCTCGTTAATCTTGGGGTTATATTTCATCGTGCACGATCCCAGGGGGTAGAACCCTGTGTCGACGCCGAAATTATTGTTGGACGAGTTGGTGTAGTGGCGCACCACCGTGGGCTCGTCCACTTCGGGGAGGTCGAGCGGCTTTTCTCGGCGCAACGCGGCCGGAATGGAAGTGTCGACATCGCCTTCGGTCTGTTTCTTTGGCAGGGAGAAGCCGGTGCGCCCCGGGCGCGACAACTCGAAAATCAGTGTTCCGTATAATTCTTTGTTCATGGTGTCAGAGCGATTTTACAAGTTGGACATAACGGTCGATGTCGTCGCGCGTCTGCATTTCGGTGGCGCACACCAGCAGCAGGTCGTCGGCGTAGACCACGCCTGCAAGTATTCCGGTTTTTTCCGCCGCCTCTATTATTGCGCTGGCGGTAAGTCCCGGTTTTACGCGCATGAGGGCCTCGTTGAGATAAGGCTTGTCGGGGTATGCCTGTTCCATTTTCCCGGTGGCGCAGAGTTGCTCTACGAGATAATGAGCGTTTGCCGCCGATATTTCGTTGACTTGTCGCAAGCCTTCCGGTCCCATCAACGAGCAGTAGACGGCGGTGTGGAGTGCCATCAGACCCTGGTTGGAGCATATGTTGGATGTGGCTTTCTCGCGGCGGATGTGTTGCTCGCGGGCTTGTAGGGTGAGCACAAACACACGGTTGCCCTTGGCGTCTTTGGTCGCTCCCACGATACGTCCGGGCATTTTGCGGATAAGAGCCTTGGTTGTGCAGATATATCCGAGATAAGGACCGCCGAAGTTGAGCGGCATGCCGAGCGACTGCGCGTCGCCGCAGGCTATGTCGGCGCCCCATTCGCCCGGAGTGCGGAGCACGGCCAGCGGACTTGCCTGGCAGTTCATGGCCAGCAGGGCCTTGTTGGCATGGCAGATGTCGGCCCATCCGGCATAGTCTTCGACGATACCGAACATATTGGGCTGTGACACAATCACGCCCGCCACGTCGCCGGCTTTTATCATCATCTCAAATTCGGCGCGCGAGGTCACGCCACCGTCTTGCGGAATCACTTCGAGGACGATGCCGTGATAGCGGGCGTAAGTGGCGCAAACCTGAGCCACGGCAGAGTTCACCGTTTCGGAAATGAGCACACGGTTGCGCTTGCGGGCGGCGGCCACGGTCATCATCATGGCTTCGGCGGTGGCGGTTGCGCCGTCGTACATCGACGCGTTCGACACGTCCATGCCGGTGAGGCGCGACATGATGGTCTGGTACTCAAAAATATATTGGAGCGTGCCTTGCGAAATTTCGGGCTGGTAAGGAGTGTAGGCCGTCAAGAATTCCGACCGCGAGAGAATCGAGCTTACGGCTGCCGGCGTGTAGTGGTCGTAGAAACCGCCTCCTGCAAAGCATGTGAGGGGAGTCATCTTGTCGCGCATGGCGGCAAAGAAATCGCGCACCTCCTTTTCAGAGCAAGCCTCCGGCAGGTCGTAGGGGCGATTGAGCCGCAGCTCCTCGGGCACATCGCTGTAAAGGTCGTCGAGCGATGAGGCGCCACACGCCGCGAGCATCCTTTCGATGTCGGCGGCCGTGTGGGGCATATATTGGTTTGGCATAGATAGTCGGGTTAGGGCGAAATAAGTCGATTTAAGTCGAATTAAGTCGAGTTTGTTTTAATGTTTCTCGGCGGCGCAGAGGGCGTCGTAGGCTTCCTGGTCGAGGAGGGCGTCGAGTTCGGAAGGATCGGTCATTTCCACTTTGATAATCCAGTGGTTGAGCGGGTCTTCGTTTACGAGACGGGGATTGTCGATGAGTTCTTCGTTGGCCTCGATTACCGCGCCCGACACCGGGGCAAACAGGTCGGAAGCGGCCTTTACGGATTCGATGGCGCCGAAATCCTCGCCGGCAGTCACGTCATCGCCTTGTTCGGGCATGTCGACGTAAACCACATTGCCAAGTTGGGCGGCTGCATAAGGGGAGATGCCTACATAGGCGATGTTGCCCTCTACGCGGGCGTATTCGTGTGAAGGAAGATATTTGATCATGGTTGTAAATTTTTGGTCGGTTGATAAAATTATTTTTTGTAATTGGGTGTGTAGAAGCGTTTTTTTACCACTACGGCAGGGAACACCTTGCGGCGCACGCGAACCTGCACCTCGGTGCCGAGTTTGGCGTAACGTGCGTCGATGAGAGCCATGGCTATGTTCTTGTCGAGCGTGATGGAGTGGTAGCCGGTGGTGACTTCGCCTATTTTCTCGCCTTCGGCGTTGAGCACTTCGTAGCCGTGGCGCGGGATAGCGTTGCCTTGAAGCTCGAGGCCGACGTTCTTGCGTGTCACGCCTTCGGTTTTTTGACGGGCACATGCCTCCTTGCCGATAAATTCGGGCTTGTCGAGTTTCACGAACATGCCGAATCCGGCTTCGATGGGCGTAACCTCGTCGGTGAGCTCGTCGCCGTAGAGGGGCAGTCCGGCCTCGAAGCGTAGAGTGTCGCGGCATCCCAGGCCGCAAGGCTGCACTCCGGCTTCCATAAGGCGGTCCCACAGGCGGCAGGTAAGGTCGTGAGAGGCGTATATTTCAAAGCCGTCCTCGCCGGTGTATCCGGTTCGGCTCACAATCACGTCCTCGCCTTCGAAGACAATATCTTTAAATGTGTAGAAAGTCAAATCGGAGCAGTCGATGCCCAGCACCTTGCGCAGCGTGTCCTCGGCCTCGGGACCCTGCACGGCAAGTTCGCCGTAACGCTCGCTGAGGTGGTCGATTTTCACGTCGAATCCTTCGGCGTTTTTCATCATCCAGTCCACGTCCTTGTCGATGTTTGCGGCATTGGGCACGAGGAAAAATTCCCGGTCGTTGCGTTTGTACACAAGCAGGTCGTCGACAACGCCGCCATTGGGGTAGAGCATCATGCCGTAGTAGATTGTGCGGTCGGGTGCTCCCGTAAGGTCGTTTGTGAAAATGTGGTTGACGTATTTTTCGGCGTCGGGGCCGCTGATGAGCACCTCGCCCATGTGCGACACGTCGAACACGCCCACGTGGAGGCGCACCGCGTTGTGTTCTTCCACTATGCCGTCGTATTGTATCGGCATGTCGAATCCTCCGAAGGGGCTCATCTGCGCGCCCCGGGCCACATGGCGGGAATGGAGGCATGTTTCTTTCATGGTGTTGGTATTTTTAGTTTAGTTCTTTTGTTTAAGGTCGTATCCGAGCCACTCGGGCCGGTAATAATATTGTTCAAGTTTCTCGATTTCGGCCACCTGCGCCTCGGAAAGCGTCAATTCGGAATCGGTGACGGATGCAATGAGGCGATTGTTGAATTCCTCGATGGTCATCCCGGGCAGCATGGGGCTTAAAGTGGTGATTCGAGCCTCGACCGACTTCACCTTGTGGCTTTCGAGCTTGGCTCTCGACGGGGTGATGGCGCGCATCATGTGCTCCATGTCGGTGTCGAACAGCATTGTCGAGTGGGCTATGCTTCGGCCGGCCATGCGGTAGAAGGCTCCGCCCGACACCTTTCGTCCGCCGATTTCCACATCGTTGCGTCCAGAAGGCACGGCGTCGAGACCCATGCCGCGGAGCGCGCCGGCCACCATGGCCGTATAGCGTGCGAACGTTGGCTCCACGTCGGCCCCCGGGCATATATACGAAAGCATGATATTGTCCATGTCGGCATATACACACCCGCCTCCGCTCTTGCGGCGGTAAAACTCGATGCCGCGGCTGCGGCAGTAGTCCATGTCCACTTCCGCGGCCACATCCTGGCAGTGGCCGTAGATTACCGTGGGCGCGACACGCCAGGTGAAAAAATATTCACCTTCGGGCAAGGTCGCGGCAACCCATTCCTCCATGGCGAGGTAAAACGGGAGACGCCGCCGGACCGAGGCCGCGCTTTTCGGTAAAATCACATGTTTCATGTCGTTTTTAGCACAAAAATATGATACGCAAAAATAAACATTCTTTTTCAATCGGCCAAACATCCGTCGCCTTTTTTGTGAACCGCGCGACATGAAAAATTAATTGTTTCGAAAAGAAAAAAAGATTTTGAAAATATACTATTAATGTGTACCTTTGCGAATTAAAAACCGTTAAAAATGGAAAATCAATATAAACGCACGCTAATCACCACCGCTCTCCCATATGCCAATGGACCCGTACACATCGGCCACCTTGCCGGTGTTTACGTCCCTGCCGACATCTACGCCCGCTATCTTCGCCTGCGCGGACGCGACGTGAAGATGATAGGCGGCAGCGACGAGCACGGTGTGCCCATCACCCTTAAAGCCCGCAAGGAGGGTGTGACCCCGCAAGATATCGTCGACCGTTATCATAAGATTATAAAGGACTCGTTTGAGGAACTCGGCATTTCGTTCGACGTGTACTCGCGCACAACATCTGATATTCATCACGACACCGCCTCGGAATTTTTCCGTCACCTCTACGACAACGGCAAGTTCATACAGCAGACATCCATGCAGCCCTACGACGAGGAAGCCGGCGAATTCCTTGCCGACCGCTATGTCGTGGGCACTTGCCCCCATTGCGGCTCCGAGCGCGCCTACGGCGACCAATGCGAGGCCTGCGGCACATCGCTCAACGCCACCGACCTTATCAATCCCCGTTCGGCCCTCACCAACGCCCCGGTAACCTTGAAGGAAACCTCTCACTGGTTCCTTCCCCTCGACCGCTATGAGGACGCCCTGCGCCAATGGATTCTCGAAGGCCACAAAGAATGGAAACCGAATGTCTACGGCCAGTGCAAGTCGTGGCTCGACCTTGGCTTGCAGCCCCGTGCTGTGTCGCGCGACCTGAAATGGGGCGTGCCCGTTCCTGTCGAAGGTGCCGAAGGCAAGGTGCTCTACGTGTGGTTCGACGCCCCCATCGGCTATATCTCCAACACTAAGGAAATCTTGCCCGACACATGGCAGACATGGTGGAAAGACCCCGAGACACGCATTATCAACTTCATAGGCAAGGACAATATCGTGTTCCACTGCATCGTGTTCCCCGCAATGCTCATGGCCTATGGCGACAACTTCCAACTCCCCGACAATGTGCCCGCCAACGAGTTTCTCAATCTCGAAGGCGACAAAATATCCACCTCGCGCAACTGGGCCGTGTGGCTCCATGAATACCTCCGCGACTTCCCCGGCAAGCAGGACGTGCTCCGTTATGTCCTCACTGTAAACGCGCCCGAGGCAAAAGACAACGATTTCACATGGCGCGACTTCCAGGCGCATAACAATAACGAGCTCGTGGCAATCCTCGGCAACTTCGTAAACCGTGCCATCGTCCTCACACACAAATATTTCGAAGGCAAGGTTCCCGCTGCCGGCGCGCTCACCGACGACGACCGCGCCATGATTGCCGAGACCGAAGCCGCCGCCAAGGCCCTCACCGAGGCTATCGAAACGTTCCACTTCCGCGACGCCGCAAAATACGCCATGGAAATAGCGCGTATCGGAAACCGTTACCTTCAAACTTCCGAGCCTTGGAAGACGGCAAAGACCGACCTCGGCCGCACTGCCACCGTGCTCAACCTGGCCCTGCAACTCTGCGCCAACCTGGCTGTGGCTTTCGAGCCCGTGCTGCCTTTCATGTCGGCCAAGCTGTCGAAGATGCTCGGCATTGGCAAGCTCGACTGGGATATGCTCGGTCGTTTCGACATCCTGGCAGAAGGCGCCGCTATCGCACAACCCGAACTTCTCTTTGAAAAAATCGAGGACGACGCCATCCAGGCGCAGATCGACCGCCTCGACCGCATCAAGAAAGAAAACCAAATAAAGAACTTCACCCCCGAGCCCCAGCAGCCCGATGTCGACTTCGACACGTTTATGAAAGCTGACATCCGTGTCGGCACAGTTGTAGAATGTGTAAAAGTGCCCAAAGCCGACAAACTGCTCAAATTCAGAATCGACGACGGCATGGGCGGCCGCACCATCGTGTCCGGCATCGCCAAGCACTATGCGCCCGACGACCTCGTGGGCAAGCAGGTATGCTTCATTGCTAACCTGCCCCCGCGCAAGCTGAAAGGCATAGAGTCGATGGGCATGATTCTGTCTGCCGAGAATGCCGACGGCTCGCTCGTAGTGATTGGCCCCACCGGCCCTGTCGCTCCCGGTGCCCAGGTGAAATAGTCAGGCTATAACTTTTAACCCCGCCATCCCTCCCATGAAGCCACGAATCCTGATAATTTATACAGGCGGAACCATCGGTATGATTGAGGACGCTGACACCAAGGTGCTCAAACCCTTCGATTTTACCCATCTGATGGAAAATGTGCCAAAGGTAAAGATGCTCGATTACGAGATTGACAACATCCAGTTCCATCCCCCGATCGACTCTTCCGACATGAGCATCGGCCACTGGCAGCAGATTGCAAGCGCCATCGCCGACAACTATCTTGGCTACGACGGTTTTGTCGTGCTCCACGGTACCGATACAATGGCATACACTGCATCGGCTCTCTCGTTCATGCTCGACAACCTGCACAAGCCGGTAATTATCACGGGTTCGCAACTTCCTATCGGAGAGGTTCGCACCGACGGCGAGGAAAATCTCATCACGGCCCTCCAGATTGCCGCCGCTCGCGACAGCCACGGCGAGCCCATGGTGCAGGAAGTGGCGATTCTCTTCGAAGACTATCTGTGGCGCGGAAACCGAGCCACAAAACGTTCTGCCGACAATTTCAACGCCTTCAAGAGTTACAACTACCCGTATCTGGCAAAAATCGGTCTTGGCATCAATTTCGATGCCGATGCACTTCTGCGTTCGCCCAAGCGTCCGCTCACGCTGAGGCTTGAAATGGACGCTGCCGTAATGTCAATCGACTTGTTTCCCGGCATCACACCCGAGGCCATAGCTTACCACCTTGCGGCCCCCGGCATAAAAGGCGCCGTTATCCGCACATATGGAGCCGGAAACGCCCCCACATCTCCGGCGATAATCGGAGCCATACGCGATGCCGTAAAGCGAGGCATAGTTATAGTTAACGTTACACAATGCGTCCACGGATGCGTCAACTCCAACCGTTATGAGACCGGCGACCTGCTCTGTGCTGCCGGTGTAGTTTCCGGGCACGACATCACCTTCGAGGCCGCCATGACAAAAATGATGTTCCTCTTCGGCCTCGGCTTCGGCCCCGTAGCCGTGAAAAAATACCTCCAGACGTCGCTGCGCGGCGAAATCACCATTTGACTTTATAACTTATAACTAATAACTAAACTTAGTATTATGTTTTCCAAATCCCTTGAAGAAGCCCTCAATCAGCAGGTAAACGCCGAATTTTGGTCGGCATACCTCTACCTGGCCATGGCTTGCAACTTTGAAGCCGAAGGCCGTCCGGGCATCGCAAACTGGTTCCGTATCCAATTTCAGGAAGAACAGGCCCACGCCCAAATTTTCATGAACTACATCAATAGTCGCGGCGGTCGTGTAATCCTCCGCCCCATCGCCGAAGTGCCCGAAAAATGGGAATGCCCCGTATGCGCTTTCAAAGACACTCTTGCCCACGAGCAGAAAGTGACGGCTATGATCAACAATCTCTACGCCATGGCCGAAGCCGAACACGACTACGCCACACGCGAAAAACTCAACTGGTTCATCGCCGAGCAAGTTGAGGAAGAAGAAACCGCACGTGAACTCATCGACAAGTTCACTCTCATCGGCAACGACGGCATGGGTCTCTATATGCTCGACCAGGAACTCGCCGCCCGCACCTACAACGTGCCTTCTCCCCTCGCCACCGCCGAATAATCACCCCCGCACATACCACATCAACAGCCGCCGTCTCCCCCGAGACGGCGGCTGTTTTTAGGAACACAAGCCTCCGGCTTGTGAAGAATCTGGGAACGTAAGCCTCCGGCTTGCGATATGTCAAAACGGCCGCAAGATAGCCGAATTGATGCTTGTTTCTGTCTGTGGCGGCTCGCTGTCTGTTTTCTTCCCGTAGGAGAGCATGTATGTCACGGTCACGCCGATGTTGCGCCCTCTTTTGTCGCTCAACGATTGCGACACGGAGCGGTACGCCCCGTAGTCGGCCACGTTGCGTGTGCGGCCCCGGCGGTCGAGGAAATTCTCGACGCAACATTCAGCCGCCCAGTCGCCATGGCGCCAGCTTAGCGTGACGCCGTATTGAGCCGGATACCGTGTTTTTGTACCCTCGATGCCAAGTGCGCTGTATGGCAAGGCATATGAACCTTTTATCTGCCAGTCGCCGGCCATGTACGACGCGCTGAAATCGGCTCGCAGGTCATTGCTCCTTGCCGGCCGGTATTTCGAGTCAAACCGGTTCATGCTGAATATTGCATTGCCTTTCAGCCTCAGCCTGTCGCCAAGCAGGGAAGCCGAAGCTCCGAAAATAAATTTGTTGTAATGGAAATTGCCGTCGTTTACGAGTTGATGATACATGATGTTGTTTTCGGCAAAATATCGGTTTGAAGTGTTGCCGAAATATTTTAGAAAATCGTAGGTTGCCGAAAAAGCGAAATGTCCGGCATGGCCGTTATAACTCATCATGTTTTGAAAAGCCTTCAATTGCTCGAGGTGGGGATTTCCGACGGTTGCCTCGAAAAACGATGTCGGTATCACAGCCTCGTTCTTGTACTGAGGATTGTAGATGCTGTGGACGTAATTTCCTGTCACGCTTACCATATGCTTTGGGTTTATGGCATATGTGAGTCCGTAGAACGCCATGGGCGATAGTTGATTGTCGCTGTGGTGTCCGATATTGGAATACAGGTCGGTGATGCCTGCCGAGGCGTTGTACGACAGTCCGCATGGCAGATTGTGGTCGATATGCGCCATAGCCATTATGTGATTGTTCGTCAGCGTCTGAGTGCTGTTGAACGCGCCGGAATAAATGTCATGGTAGTAGTTGTAATATTCATCGGCGGTCAGACCGATGCTCATGCCGCTGTCAAACGATTTGAAATACCCGAGTGTTGCGCTTGCGAGCACGTTGTCTTCTTTGGTGTTGTTGCCTAATTTAGGCGCGGATGTTTCTGAATATACGCTGCGGAATGAAGTGTGCCCGTATCGCGCCGTGACAATCGACATAAGGGCGTGTCCTCCCGGCAGATACAGGTTGTAGTGCATTTTCATCGCCGGCGACAGGCCACGCTCCGAGCTTTCGCGGCTTGCCTCGGAGTTGAAATTGTAAAGCCCGGAATATTCTATGTTGTCGGTGCGTGTGTTGCGCGGCGTCGCGCTGCGAGTAGTGCCGAGCGATATGTCGAATGAATGATTATTGGACGCATGGCCGAATTTCAGATTTATATATTGCGAGTTTGTATGGGTGGCAGCTCCGTCGGGGAGTGTCGATTGAAACAAAGTTCCATCGTTGAGCGAGAATGTGTTTTCGGCACTGTTGAGCGTCGACGACCTGTCCCATGTTCCGTTGGCAGTAAGAGAGACGGTCACGGCGTGTCGTTTGTAGTTTACCATGCCGGTATATTGGCCGTATTTTCGCGCCAGTCCTTCATCGGCCGAGAGATATACATTGCCGCCGTAGTCATATTGCGCGGTTATGAAATTTATCACTGCGCCGCAGCCTGCGTATCGGCCTCCGGGATTGCGCCGGTAGTCGATGCGCGTTATCTCCGATGCGGCAAGCGTGGCGAGTTCGTCGGCGCCGGCCTCCGTTCCGTTGATGAGTATCTTTACATCACGTCCTGTTATAGTCGATATTGTCTGCGACGATACGTCTATATTGAAATCCGGCAGATTCATGTTTGCCAGCAGCGCGTAGCCGTTGGTGCTGTGTTTCTTTTCAAGAGCCGAAGGCCGGAGTGTTACTTTGGCGGACGTTCCCTTTTGGCTGTCGGCCGTGACCACCACATCGTCGAGAGTGGCGGGAGCGGTGTTTTGCGCGTGACTCCACAGGTGCACGATCGCAATGATTATAGCAGTGAACTTTTTCATGCCGCAAAGCAAATGAAAAAGTGTCAATCCGCCTCAAAAAAAGTCTGACTTTTGTCTGACAAATGTCTGACAATGTTGTAAATCAGGCGTTTATGCGCAGCTCGTATGACTCGCCGCGGTTGCACACAATCTCTGCATTGGCCTCTGCAAGCGCGCCCTTGGTGCGTCGCACAAGGGTGTAGAGCGATTCTTCGGCGTTGCTTTTATTGCCCCACAAGGCGCAACAGAGCGTCTGCTTGTCGACTTTGCGTCCGGGGGCGTCAAGCAGCATCTGCACAAGCTGCCGTTGCATGGGGGTGAGCTTGATGCTGTCGATAGTGAATTCTTCATCCTTTTTTCTCAATACGAAAACACTCGTCATCGATAGCAACGACAGCGCGAAAAGCACACCGGGTACCCTTTGGTCCGACAAGGAAAAAACTGACGCCATCGAACAGTCGGCAAATCCTTGCACCCGTATTGCCAAACTGTTTCCATCCGTTTCTGTCACAAGTATGATTGAATCGGAAGCTATCTTGTCGCCGTTGATTTTAGGCATTTCAGCATATTTGTCTGCCAATGCTACGGCTATGTAGGCCTTGTCTTTTAGATTGGGATTTCTGAAATTCACATCCGAAGCCTGGTATATCACAGGCTTGCGTGTGGTTTCGTGCATAGTGCGGAGCGCGGCCACGGTGTCTTGCCTTATCCATAAGTTTCTGTTCTCATTAGCCAGTGCAATCATTGCCTCATTCAGGTCGTCGGCAATATCCTCTCTCGCATTGGCATACGACCGCCATCCGGCCACCACCGACGCCACCAACAGCGCCAAAGGCACCAGCAGACAATACCGTAGCATCTTATGCTGTTTAATCATTTTCGTTCTCATATGCCCAGGAATCGATTGTGCGGGTTTTTGAAGAGAAGTTTACACCCACTTTAATCAATTTTCGTCCGTCGGCGCTCCACGGAATCGCGTATCCCTTGTCGTCAATCTGTCGCAGTGCATCTTCCGGCGCGCAGTCGAGCTTAAATTCGAATACATAAATCCTCCACGGAGTCCGGGCCACCATGTCGACACGTCCGCCCGACTGTGCAATCTCGCATTTTGTACTTATACCCAGCATCATAAACACGATGTACATGCACAGATGCAGATGCTTCTCGAGCACGCGTGTGTCTATCTCATGGTAAGGCACGGAAGCGAGCATTGTGCGCAGCAGTTCCATCATTGTGTCGACGTCTCCGCGCTCAATTGCATCTGATAATTCAAATATGGAGTCTTGAAGAGTGTCAATGTTAGTTCCTTTGACAAATTCCGGGATGACCAACTCCGCCAGGGCATTTTGCACCTCCTGATTTGGGATGCCGAGAAGGTAGCGGTCCGGTTTGTAATCTCGTATGGTGAGATATCCGGTCTGGAAGAACAGGGAAGTGGGGTTTTCTTTGGTGTATGTGGCTGCGAGCGCGTTAGCCGACATCCATTTCGAAGTCAACTGGTCGAAGGTGAATTCAGATCCTTGGAGATATGTCTTTAAAATTCGAGAGGTGCCGCTTTTCACCCAGGCGTCGTCGAGCTGGCGCGCATACAGGGCATTGAGCACGCTGAACGGATTGTAGACATATTCCTTGCGCCGTGTGAAACGGTAGCCGTCGTATTTGTCGCGGAGCACCTGCACCATGTCGGCATACGGCATCTCGTATTCGCGCGCTATGGCATCGATGCCGTGCTGGAAATAGTGTTCCATTTCCTGCTGAGTGATTCCGAGCACCGACGCGAAATCGCCGTTCATGCTTATGTCGTTGGGATTGTTGAATCCCGAGAAGATAGTAGTGTTTCGGAATCGGGACACCCCGGTTATAAACGCGAACTTGATATGCTCGTCGGCCGTTTTGAGCACGCTGAAAAACGGCCGCAAGGTATCTGTGGCGTCTCCGAGCTTTTCCGAGTCGTGCATCACCTCTATCAAGGCCTTGTCGTACTCGTCGATAAGCACAACCACCTTGCGCCCCGTCTTGGCTTCAAGCGCAAGTATTAGGGATGTGAACAGGTCGGCGATAGCCATGCTTTTATAATCGGGAATCTCCACGGCGTAAGACGCGGCGCATCTCATAAGCATTATGCGCAGCGAGTTTTTCACCGACTCGATATCATTGCCTTCTGTGGTGTTGAAGTCGATTCTCACCACGGGATATTCCACCCATTCTTTCTCCACCTCGGCTATGGCCAGGCCTTCGAAAAGCTCCTTCCGTCCTTTGAAATAAGCCTCGAGGGTCGACAAGAACAAACTTTTCCCGAATCTCCTCGGACGGCTCAAAAAATAATATTTTCCAAGGAGCAATTGTTGGATAAACATTGTCTTGTCAACATAGATATAGTTGCCATTCCTGAGTTCAGGGAACGACTGTATGCCTATCGGATATTTCGGGAGGGAAGGATTCATGTGTTTGTCCTTTTTTGATGCAAATATAATACATTATTTTCGAAATCGTTTTCCGGCTGGCTATTTTTTCGGCAAAGCGAACTCTTGTGTCGAAAAAATGGTTAAATTTGCATTTTAATTTATTTCAAGATAAGGATTATAATGGAACCATCCGATTATATATACGGCACTCGCGCCGTGATTGAGGCCATCGAGGCCGGTAAGGAAATTGACAAGATTCTTATAAAGAAGGATTTGCAGAATGAACTGGCATCGGAGCTGCTTGGCGCGGCTCGTGCTGCCCGCGTGCCGGTGCAACGCGTGCCGGTGGAGAAAATCAACCGAATAACCCGCAAGAACCATCAAGGTGTGCTCGCCATTCTTTCGGCGGTGACATACCATAAGCTCGAACATCTTGTGCCGGCTTTGTATGAGGAGGGAGTGCTTCCATTTGTGGTAGTGCTCGACGGAGTAACCGATGTGCGCAATTTCGGAGCGATAGCCCGCACGGCCGAGTGCTGCGGGGCGTCGGCAATCGTTATTCCCGAGCGCGGAAGCGTGTCGGTGTCGGGCGATGCAATGAAGACATCGGCCGGCGCGCTCAACTATCTGCCCGTGTGCCGCGAGCGTTCGCTCACCGAGGCCGTCCGTTTTCTTAAAGACAATGGCTATCAGATTGTCGGCGTGACCGAGAAAGCCTCCTTCAACTATACCAAGGCCGATTTCACCACGCCGGTGGCCATGGTGATGGGAGCGGAAGACACCGGCATATCTCCAGCCGTGCTCGACCTTTGCGACGCCCGCGTGTCAATTCCGATGTTTGGCAAAATCGGTTCGCTCAACGTGTCGGTTGCCGCCGCTGTCATAATGTACGAAATTGTGCGTCAGCGTCTGGAATCCGACATGGAAGTAATCTAAGGCTCGCGGATTACGATTGTAAAATCGCGGTCGGAATATACGGTGCGGTAACGCTCCATGTATTCGCCGATTATTTCTTCTTGCGGCTCGGCGGGTGCGTTGGGATTGCGCACGATAAGCACGGCCACCGGGCGTTTGCTCGACTCAATCCAACGGGTGAATCTGTCGGTGTAATCCTTTTCGAGCAGCAGTGGCGTGTCGTCCCAAAAGTGGGAGTAGAATGGTGTGCGCGAGTCAAAGATATATTCAAAGAAGTAGCCGTAGCCGCCGTTGCGCATCACAGCCGTATTGTAAGCGGGGGCGTTGACAAAGGGCATGAACCGGTCGGCAATGCGCTGCATACGGTCGTAATCCCACCAGTTGACCCACATGCCGCGCATATGCGGCACGCCGCGCAAATGATGGTGCGCGGGCTGAACGGGGCTTTTCCATTCCGAACGTAAGACGTATGTCTCGTTTTCAAATGAAAGGGCTAATATAGGAATGAATATGGCGCACAGATTGGCTCGCTCGGCCCGGCTTGTGCAGTAAACGGCCATGAGATAGACGATTATGGGCATTGTCTGAAACACAGCCATTTTATAAATGGGAACATTTGAGCCGACACAACTCGCCAATGTGGCCATCAGGGCGATAAGAGCCACGGTGCGCATCTTGCCTTTAGCTTTCCATATCAGATAGGTTTCCGCGACGACATAGAGCGGCGACAGAAAAAACCAGGGCGCCACCATGACGGTGTTTATTGCGTCGATGCCTGTGCGGAGCGCGATGTAAAAGCATATGGCCACGGCTGCGGTGAGGGCCGCGGCGGCAGGCGTTTTCTTTTTAGCGATGCCAAGTTTGTCGACAATCAAGACTACACCCGCCGCTGCGAATGCATAAATGAATATGATATGCATGGCCACGCCGGTTACGTAACTCAGTGTGTCGGACGAATGGGCTGTAATCGTGTGGGCCTTGATCATGCCGACGTATGAGCCAACCGATCCGTAAAGCATGATGAGAATCCCCGCGGCCGTGATGGCAAAGATTGCCAGAAGGCAGGCAATGGCCTTGATTTTTTGCTTCGCACGGTCCTCTGCCGATAAGATGGCGGCGAGGGGGAGAGCAACGGCAACAATCGATGGCATACGGAGCATGGTGAGTACCGCGCAAAACGCGCCTGCGATTGCGATTTTCCACCACGCCCGGCGCAGACAGTAACTAATGCCGGCGGCGGCCACCGCAATCAGCATCGGTGCCGCATAACTGTCCCAATTATATATCCATTCCACGTTACGGCACATGGCAAGCAGAAAGATGCTCACGGTTCCGGCAGCGAGCGTCGTGTTGATATTTCGACTTAGCCACCACACGGGCAGCATCGCAATAAGCACGGCAATATTATGGAGCGTCCAGCCTAAGATGTGGAAGGGCAGGCAGTCGAAATGCCACAGCGGCCCGACTGTCGACGTAATCCACGCGCTCAACGGGGCTACCACCGACGAGCGGTAATCCCATCCGCACATTATTTGGTAAGGCTCGTCGTGCATGTTGAAGTGCATCGGCACCGTTATATAGCCGACCGCTCCGGCGACTAACATCAATAGCATCAGCAATGCCGTCAGGGTCGTAAATTTCTTGTTTGGTTTAATCTGCATTATTAATGTTTTCTATTGATTTCGGGTTTCGGTCGGCGATTACTATTGTGAACTCGGAGTCGGTGTATACGGTGTGGTAACGCGCCTTGTATTCGCTGATGATGTCTTCCTCGGGGCCGTCGACTGTGTTTACATAGCGCACCATCAGCACGGCCACGGGCCGGTCGGACGACTCAATCCAGTGGGTAAACCGGCCAGTGTAGTCGCGGTTGAGCATAAGCGTGTCGTTGTCCCAACGGTGTGGATAGACAGGGCTGCGTGAATCGAACATGTATTCGAACATGAAGTCGTCGGGGATGTTGCGCATTACGGCGGTGTTGTAGGCTGTGTCGTTGACAAATGGCATGAAGCGGTCGGCAATGCGCTGGATACGGTCGATGTCCCACCAGCCTACATACATGCCTTTCATATGGGGCACGCCACGCAACTCGTGTGGCGGCGGCTGTACAGGACATTTGTCCTGTTCGGTGAACATTGACGCCACATATTCACGTGATATTACGAATATCGGAATCCATATTGCGGCGAAGGCGGCGGCCTTTGCACGTGTAGAGGTGTTAAGCGCGATGAGATAAAGCACTATCGGCATAGTTGGATATATCACTACCCGGGCAATCATTATGTTGGAGCCGAGCCCGCCGAATATTGTGGCCATGAGTGCCATTATGGCGGCCACGCGAGAAATTCCGCGCGATTTCCACACCAGATATGCCTCAGTGACAATATACAGCGGCGATACGAAATACCAGTTTGGCCGGACTGCCCCGGCGTGGAGAAATATGTAGAAACCGAGGGCGGCGCAAGCCGCCAAGGCCATGGCCTTGGCAAGACGCACCCTGCCGGTGTGCGTCTTGCCAATTATATAGAATACCCCTCCTGCTGCCATGCCATATAAATACAGCATAGGCAACATATAGGTATATAAGTCGAAAAGATCGGCAGTGTCGTGTGAAGTGATAAGATTGGAGGCAAGCATAGCCCGGAATTCGCCAATAGACCCGTAAAGAGCCAGGATGATTGCAAGGGCACATACTGCATATGTTGCCATCAATGCCACGATGCCGGCAAAGCGCGGACGCCCTTTGGTGAGGAGAATGCACACGGCGGGAATAGCGATGGCGGCCGACGAAGGCAGTCGCAGCGTGGCGAGCACGCCACAAGCGATGCCCATGGCCACTATTTTCCACCACCGTGGCCTCATTCTGTAATTGACGCACAGCGCGACCACGGCCATAAGTACGGGCACGGCGTAACTGTCCCAGTTGAACATCCACTCGATGCCCCTGCACATCGAGAACAGGAAAATGCTCACGACTCCGGTTCCGAGCGTGAAGTTGATGTTTCGGCTCATCCACCACACAGGCAACATTCCGATAAGCAAGGCAATGATATGCAAGGTCCAGCCCATTGTGCGGAACGGGAAATAGTCGAAATTCCACAGTGGCCCGATCACCGATGTTAGCCATGCGCTTAGCGGCGCGGCCACCGACGTGCGGTAGTCCCACCCGCACATTATCTGATACGATTCGTCGCACATGTCGAAATATATGGGCAGGCTCACATATCCTCCCGCCCATGCCGCGAGAAGCAGCATCAGCAGCACAGCCGAGAGCGGTGTGAAGCGTCTATTTTCCTTGATTGGCATCCTTGATTACGATTGTGAACGTTGAATCGGAATACACCGTGCGGTAACGACGCTTGTATTCGCCGATTATGTCTTCCTCGGGACCGTCGAGCGTATATTGATAGCGCATCATCAGCACGGCCACGGGCCGCTCCGACGACTCAATCCAACGTGTAAATCGGCCGGTATAATCTTTGTCGAGCATCAAAGGTTCCCAATCCCAGCAATGGCTGTAAAACGGACAACGAGAATCGAATATGTATTCATACATGAAGTCATTTGGTGTGTTGCGCATCACGCCAGTGTTGTATGCGGTGTCGTTGACAAATGGCATGAATCTGTCGGCAATCCTTTGAATTATCTCAACTTGGGAAGGTGTAACCCACATGCCGTGCATGTGTGGAACTACGGGCTTTTCGTGTGTGAGAAGTACGGGGTTTTGTTTGTAATTGTAAAACAAGTCTGTTACGAATACATGATTAGTGACAATTATAGGTAGCCACAAAACAGAAAAAGCAGCTATTTTAGCCTTTGTGGATGCGGCGCGAGCAAGGAAATATAGGACAAATGGCATAGTAGGGAAAACCACAAGCCGTGCGACAATGATATTTGAACCAAATCCACCCAAAAGAGATGTTAAAAGAGCAATTATAATCCCGAAACGCAATTTGCCGGTAGTTTTCCGGATTAAATAAATTTCTGTAATAATATATAATGGAGAAAATAAATAAGAATAATACCAGAAAAAATAGTTTGCAAGAGAATAAATGAGGATAAAAAAGCATATGGACACAAAAACGGTTATTATCAATGTCCTAATAACGGATGTATTGGCTTTGATTGTTTTATTGATAATAAAAAACAAGCCTGCCGCTCCAAAGGCATAAACACACAACATATTCATTGAAATGATGTAAATTTCTCTGAGGGTGTGTGGCTCGTGAGCGGAAATCAGGTTTGTGGCAATATAGCCGAGGAATTGACTGATTGAACCGTAAAGCAGCGTCAGGATGATGAAAACGGTAAAGACGTATATTGCAAGCAGGGCGCACAACCGTCCGATGCTTTTCTTCGACAGTCCGTTTACAAAAATGATTGCAACCACAGGCAGCAATATGGCTGCTCCGGACGGAAGCCTAAGCGTGAGCAGGATTCCGCAACATGTGCCCATTGCGGCAATTCTCCACCATTTTGGTTTAATGTAGTAACTGAAACACAGCACGGTCACCGCCATCAGCGCCGGTACTGCGTAACTGTCCCAACTGAATGTCGCTTCCAGGCATCGGCACAAAGAAAACAGAAAAATGCTCAACGCTCCGGCTCCTAACGTGAAATTAATGTTTCGGCTCATCCACCATGCCGGCAGCATGCCGATAATCACGGATATGACCTGCAAAGTCCACCCCATGATTCTGAAAGGCAAATTGTCGAAATTCCACAATGGCCCTATTGCCGACGTGAACCATGCGCTTAAAGGAGCTGCCACCGACGAGCGATAGTCCCATCCGCACATAATCTGGTATGGCTCGTCGCTTATATTCTGATAAATAGGCAAAGTGATATAGCTGCATGTCCATGCCGCGAGAAGCAGCAGGAGCAGTACGAGCGATAGCGGTGTGAAATGTCTATTTTCCTTGATTAACATCCTTGATAACGATTGTGAATGTAGAGTCGGAATACACCGTGCGGTAGCGACACTTGAAGCGTGTGATAAGTTCGGGTTCTTTTTCGAAATGGCAAGATGCGTTTTGAAGAAGAAGTATGGCGGCAGGGGCTTGAACGGTGTCGGCCATATGTTCGATTTGTCGGCAGTAGTCGGGGTGGTCCATCAGGTTGTCCATCGACCAATAATGAGGCGCGACCGGGTTGCGAGAGTCGAACATGTATTCATAAATGAAATTGCGGGGCATGTTTCGCACCACGATGGTGCGGCAGTCGGGCGAGTCGGCATACGGTCCGAAATTGTCGACTATGCGTTGTAGCAAATCGGTCCATACATAGTCGAGCACAAGCCCATCGTGATGGCGCATGCCGTCGACTGTGGTCTTGGGCGGATAGCAGGGCGGGGGTGTGCCGTTGTGAGGCTCGATTACGTCGTAATTGCGCGCCCAGGCATATATAGCGGCCGCCGAAAGCACAACGCCCCATCCGGCCACGGTGCGCCACGAACGTGCAGTAATAATAACGAGGGCTATTACAACCGCAAGTACCTGATATGTCAGGCAATTGAACAGCACGAGGTTGCTGCCTGCGGCGGCCGACAGCATAGTTGCCGCCGCAAGCAAGGCATAGATGCCGAGGCGAGAGCGGAGATAGAGGCGTAGTTTCCAAAGAAGACAGATAAGCGCGCATATCACAGCGGAATTTACAGGAGCGAGTATATACCAAATTATACCTGCCCATGAAAATACGGTAACGCACAAGGCTACGGTAAGCGCGATGAAGACAGAAATATTTAATAGAGAGTGCCTTCCGGTAAAAATCTTGTCTGCCGTGAATACAGCGCCGACAATGGGAAAAAGAAAGAATGGCACCCACGTTAGATGGTTGATATATTCATCGAACATATGTTCCGGCGAATGTTCGTTGATTACATTATCGGCGAAGTATCCCAAGTAATTGTCCACCGACCCGTATAATGCGATTAGGCCTAAAAGGATGCAGCCCGACAACACGGCAAGGTATGTGATGAAAAAACGAAGTTTATTGTTGAATTGTCCGCGGGTGGCGAAGATGGCTATGAATGTAACTGTACCAACGGCTATCGACGGCAGGCGCATAAGTGTGGCCACGGCGGAGAATATTGCCGCGGCAATCACCGGGGCATATCCCGGCCGTATAACAAAGCGGAATGAGGCCGCGGCTGCGAGAACGGTTGGCAGTGCCGCGAGCGAGTTCCAGGTGTACATCCATTCCAGCAGCCGGCAGTGCGACGCGAGGCCTGTGGCGATGACAGCCGTGACGAGCGAAAAATTTACATTGCGTGTGAGCCACCACACGGGCAGCGAGCCGGCGAGGATGGAGAGCAGCGTGAAAGTCCATCCGATTTGTCGCAGCGGAAGCATGTCGTAATCCACCCATGTGCCAACAACCGACGTGAACCATGCCGACAGCGGAGCCACCACCGACGAGCGGTAGTCCCATCCGCACATAATCTGGTATGGCTCGTCGCTCAGGTCGAAATATACTGCCAAGTGCGGATAGCCCGACAAGCACAAGGCCGCGAGCACTGCCGCAAGCACAGCAGTGAGCCACGAAATATGTCTGTTTTCCTTAATCTGCATGGGCGGATTAGATTCACATGGTGTTTTGGAGCGGTTTGTAGGGGCGTGATAAATCACGCCCGAATCAACGGCTGCTGTCGGAAATCGCTACGCGATTCAGAGCTTTGGAATACCATGCCTTTATTTAATCATTACCGGTCTTTGACTACGATTGTGAAGGTAGTGTCGGAATGGACTGTGCGGTAGCGCCGCTTCATGTCGGAGATGAGTTCGGGCTCTTTCTTGCGTGAGCCGCGCGACGAGATGAGAAGCACGGCAGCCGGGGCTTGGGCGGTGTCGAGCATGTGGCGCACGCCTTGGGCGTATTCCTCGACGTCCATGAGCGGGAGGGTGTCCCAATAGTGGGGCAAAATCGGGTTGCGGCGGCCGAACATGTATTCGTAGATATATTCGCTGTTGTCGCGCACCACAAAGCAGTTGTAGGCCGAGTCGGCGGTGAATGGCGTGAATATGTCGATGGCTTTTTGCACCGGCAAACCACATTCGGCCGTGGCCTCGATTCCTTCAACCTTGGGGTTGCCGTGCACGGCTACGGGATGGGTGCGGTGGACGGTCTCGCGTTGATTGATGCGGAATGTGAACCAGCATGCGATGATGCCGACAATCACAAGTGTGTATTTCAAGGTTTTGTCCGGCAGATACGGCCACATCAAAACCAGTGTTGCCGGCAACAATGGGAAGACTACGGCCTCGAGCAGCGTCATGTTGCTGCCCGTGGCTGCCGAAAGCGATAGCCCTGCCACGACCCACAGGGCGGTGCGGGATAGGTCCATGGACTCGCGGCGCCGCATCCACAGCAGACAGGCCACAAGCGTGAGGAATGAGACTTTCAGGATTCCACGGGCAAAATCGAATTGCATAGCCACGCGCAGGGCGTAGTAGGAGCATATGAAGAGCATGGCTACAAGAATGAGCCTTACAAGGTGGCGGCGGATGTCGCGGAATATCACGGCGACAAATCCCGCTATGCCCATGGTGATGAAGAAGAAGGCAAAAGTGGGCTTTGACAGCGTTATCAGGCTATTGATCATATCACGGAATCCGTGCGAGCCGATGCGGTTTTCTGCTATCGCTGAGAAAAATTGCGGCAGCGAACCGTAGATGAGGATGAGCACGAGCAGCGCCGAGGCCAGGAATGAGCCGGCCATGATGCCGCCGTGGATGGCGCGTTCTCGGCGGGTGAGTGTGAAGCCGGGGCGGTAGAATATGAGCATGGCGGCCACCACAACCGTGCAGGCCACCGACGGGAGGCGAAGCAGGGTGGCAAATGAGCATGCGAGCCCCACCGAGGCTGCTGTGGCAGCGTCGGGACGGCGCATGTAGCATATGAGCGCAATGAAAACAAGGGGCATGGATGTGGCCGAAAACGACGACCATCCGGCGTAGCGTTCGCCATAGTGACACAGCGATAGCATGAGCATGGCCGCCACTCCGGCGGCAAGCGACAAATTTAATTTGCGGCTAAGCAGGTATGCTGCCACTATGCCGAGAGCCACGCCAAGCACCTGCCACGACCATGCGAACAGGCGTATGCCGAGCAGATCGTAACCGGCAATTTCTCCAAAAGCGTGGATTAGCCATGCCGAAAGCGGGGCGAACGGCTGGCAAGCCGGAGTCATGGCGTTGAGGGCCTGATAAGGCTCGTCGGTGATGCTCAGCACCATTGTCATAAAGCGGTATCCGGGCACGGCCGCTACTATAAGCAGGGCCAGCAGCAAAATGGTGACCGGATAAGAATTGGCTATGCGTGATTTCAGGCCCATGTGATGATTGTTTTATATTTTAGGAACGCCGACCGCGAAGCGCTTTGCCCCCGGCAAAGAACCCTCCGGCTTGCGAGATAAATGAGGGGGGATTTCAAACAGTAGGGACGCACGGCTCGTGCGTCCGAGGGTCTATATTTATATTTGACCGATAATAAATTACCCGACGGCGGACGCACGAGCCGTGCGTCCCTGCAATATAGACACAAACAGTCTTTTACCCTATTCCTTAATTAGAAGAAATAAGCCACGCGCAGGGTCCATTGGCGGTTGCGCGCCGAGTAATCTTGCAGGAGTTTTGTCTTCAAGGCGTAGGTCATGCCCCAGGTGTAAGAGCCGGACACTTGCCAGTTGCGCCAAAGTTCGAAACCGATACCGGCAGTGAGGCCAAGATCGCCGCCGGCAAATTTTATGGCGTCGCATTTTGAATGGCCGACAAGAATAGAAAAGTCGGGGCCGCCGTAGACAAAAGGAGCGAAATAATCTTCAAGTCCGCCAAGACGGGTGTATTTGAAGCGGAGATGGAAGGGAATGTTGATCTGGTGGAGCATGATGCGCTCGTCGCCGTAGCCTTGCGATTGCCAGATTATTTTTTCGCCGAGATTGACTTTTGCGCCTGCCATGTTGTAGATAAGGCCGAGGTCGATACCGAATCCTAAGCCCGGAAACATCATTTCGCCTTGTACACCGGCCTGGAATCCGGGAGTTTGGCTCACGGTCACGAGGTCCTGTTTGAAAGAGAGGTTGGTGAGAGTGGGGCCGGCGATTCCGGCGTAACGGAATTCAGCGTTGGCGGCCACGACAGCCATCAAGGCTATGATTGTAAGAAGAAGTTTTTTCATTATCGATGTTATTTCACTGCGTTTACTATGTCGGCGACAGGAATCGACTGCTGTTCGCCGGATTGCATGTTTTTAATTGTGACTGTGCCGTCGGCGAGTTCCTGTTCGCCGATTATGCCGACATACGGGATAGACAGAGAGTTGGCATATGCCATTTGTTTTTTCATTTTGGCGGCGTCGGGATAGAGTTCGGCGGCGATTCCGGCAGCGCGGAGTGTCTCTACGGCTTTGAGCGAGGCCACGGCTTCGTTTTCTCCGAGGTTGAGGAAAATAACCTGCACGCTCGCGCCTATGCTTTCGGGGAAAAGGTTGAGGCCGAGCAGCACGTCGTAGATTCGGTCGGCGCCAAACGATACGCCCACGCCCGACACGCCGGGAAGGCCGAACACGCCGGTAAGGTTGTCGTAGCGGCCGCCTCCTGAGATGGAGCCGATGGCGAAATCAAGAGCTTTTACTTCGATGATGCAGCCGGTGTAGTAGTTGAGGCCGCGAGCGAGCGACACGTCGAGGTCGAGTTCGGCTTTGAGCCCAAGGTTAGTTACCGTTTCTGTTACAAAACGAAGTTCTTCGACACCTTTGTGGCCAATCTCGCTGTCGGCGAGGATTGCTCCGATTTTGTCGAGGCGTTCGGCAAGAGTGCCGTCGATTTGCAGGATAGGAGCGAGGGCTGCGATTGCCTCGGCGGAGAGTCCGCGTTCGGCGAGTTCCTCATTTACTTTTTCAAGACCGATTTTGTCGATTTTGTCTATGGCCACGGTGATGTCGACAAGTTTGTCGGGCGCGCCTACGAGCTCGGCTATGCCTGCGAGCACCTTGCGGTTGTTGAGTTTTATGGCCACGCGCACGCCAAGACGGCAGAACACCTCGTCGATCATGCGCAAGAGCTCCACCTCGTTGAGAAGTGAGTCGGAACCGACAACGTCGGCGTCGCATTGATAAAACTCACGGTAACGTCCTTTTTGCGGACGGTCGGCGCGCCACACGGGCTGAATCTGGAAACGTTTGAAAGGCATCTGCACCTCTGCGCGGTGTTGCACTACATAACGGGCGAAAGGCACGGTAAGGTCGTAACGCAGACCTTTTTCGCAAATTTTGGGGGCAGCTTTCGTATAATTGTCTTCTGAAAGGATGGCGGGGTCGACACCTTGGAGGAAATTGCCTGAATTGAGCACCTTAAATAGCAGCTTGTCGCCTTCTTCGCCATATTTTCCCATAAGCGTCGACAGGTTTTCCATCGAAGGCGTTTCTATGGGCTGGTATCCGAAAAGATAGAATACACGGCGGATTGTGTCGAAGATATAGTTGCGGCGCGACATTTCTACGGGAGAGAAATCGCGTGTGCCTTTGGGTATGGAGGGTTTCTGGGCCATTTTTTCGTTATGCTGTTTGTCGGAATTGTTTATATATTAATCAATCGGCAAAGATAAGAAAAAATTGGCACAAACCGAAATTCCCGCAAATATCTTTTTTGTGCAGGAACACAATCCTCAGGATTGTGATTATATTCTTCACAATCCGGAGGATTATGGGGACAAGCAGTAATTACGGCACAAGCCGAAAATGCGGTGCATGGAATCGCGTAGCGATTCGGAAAGAAATTTGTGAAATTCGTGCAATTTGTGAAATTTGTGTACAACGGAGCGCGACCGCGCTCCTTTTTAACCACGAATTACACAAATTTCGAGGATTTCACAAATTATTTCGAATCAATTATGTAGGAATACTGACCGCCTGTTAAATAATAATGCCCCGTAATTACGGTGGATAGTGTCTCCGTCAGGAGACAAATATTGTAGCGCAGGGCGACAGCCCCGGGGTTATATGAATTATAGTTATTAAGGTGTTGGAGCGTAGGCTGGCCGGAGCGTTCGATAGCACCAACCGTGGTGCAGAACGCTCCTCTGTCGCTCGCTCCAATCCGGTAGGAACACAATTGATTCAAAATAATTTGTGAATTTCGATTTGTTCCGTAGACTTATGTTCCTAAATGAAAAAAAGCTGATGAAATTCATCAGCTTTTTCTTGTGGCGGGGACAGGGATCGAACCTGCGACCTCCGGGTTATGAGCCCGACGAGCTACCACTGCTCTACCCCGCGATGTTTTACGTGTGCAAAGGTAAGGACCTTTTTTGAGATGTGCAAATGTTTTAACAGAATTTAACAAAAATATTTGTCAATTGAACTGTTTTCTGCGGAATTCGAACTGTCGGCCGAGGTATTTTTCGCGCACGATGGGATTTTGGGCGAGTTCTTCGGATGTGCCTTGGAAGAGGATTCGGCCTTCGAACAGGAGGTAGGCGCGGTCGGTGATGTTGAGAGTCTCAGGGGCGTTGTGGTCGGTGATGAGGATGCCGATGTTTTTTTGCTTGAGCTTATGGATTATAATCTGGATGTCTTCAACGGCCACGGGGTCGACTCCGGCGAATGGTTCGTCGAGCATGATGAATTTGGGGTCGATGGCAAGGCAGCGGGCAATCTCGGTGCGTCGACATTCGCCGCCGGAGAGTTGGTCGCCGAGGTTTTTGCGTACTTTCTCGAGGCTGAATTCCGCAATAAGGCTTTCAAGTTTTTCGCGTTGGTATTCGGGCGATTTTCCTGTCATCTGGAGCACGGAGCGGATGTTGTCTTCAACGGTCATTTTGCGGAATACGGATTTTTCTTGTGCGAGGTATCCGATTCCGGCCTGGGCGCGACGGTAGACGGGATATTTGGTGATGTCGAGGTCGTCGAGGAAGATTCGTCCTTCGTTGGCAGTGACAAGACCGACGGTCATGTAGAACGTGGTGGTTTTGCCGGCTCCGTTGGGGCCGAGAAGGCCTACGATTTCGCCTTGTTTCACGTCGATGGAGACATGGTTGGCTACGGTGCGCTTTCCGTATTTTTTTACGAGGTTGTCGGTGCGTAGCACCATGCGGTGTGGCTCGCCGGTGTGATTGTCGTTGGTGTCGCCGGTGGATGCTGCGAGCGGTTCGGCCTCGGCCGGGATAAGGTCGGGGTTTGTGGTTGGAAGCTCGAGTGGCGACACTTCTGTGCTTTTATCGTTGCGGGTGAATATGAGTCCCATCAGTCTTTTTTGTTTCGGCGCAGCCGGCTTTCGATGTAGTCGGTGAGCAGGTTTATGGCCACGATGTTGGAGCCGCCCTGGGGCACGATTATGTCGGCGAATCGTTTTGACGGCTCGATATACTGGCAGTGCATGGGCTTGAGCACGCCTTGGTAGCGGTCGATCACCATCTGCGGTGTGCGTCCGCGCTCGATGCAGTCGCGTGCGATAACGCGGATGAGGCGTTCGTCGGGGTCGGCGTCGACAAAAACGCGCACGTCCATGAGCTGACGGAGTTCGGGGTCGTTGAGTACGAGGATACCTTCGACTATCACTACGTCGCATGGGTCCACAGTCACAGTCTCGGCCTGGCGTGTGCAGGTGAGGTAGCTGTAAGTGGGCATTTCGATGGTGTTGCCTTCTTTCAGCGCTTTGAGATGAGCGGTGAGAAGCGGCCATTCGATTGCCGCCGGCTCGTCGAAGTTGATTTTCTGTCGTTGCTCGGGCGGGATGTGGCTCGAATCTTTGTAGTAAGAGTCTTGCGGAATTACGGCTACTTCTCCCTGTGGGAACGAGTTGATTATTTTGTTGACGACGGTGGTTTTGCCTGAACCTGTGCCGCCTGCTATGCCTATGACTAACATGATCGGTGATTGTTTGCGCAAAGATACTAATTTTTTTGGAAAACCAAAAATGAGGAATGGCAGATGGCGAATTACGAATTATAAATTACGAATGGAGGACACAGAAGCGCATCCGAAAAGTTTTGAACCGGACTTTTCGGATGCGCTTCGCAAGAGGCTGAAAAATTAGAGGCCTATGAAGAAGCCTGCTATCACTTCAATGATGCCGAGGATAATGGCAGTCCAGTCGGCAAGTTCCCAGTTGCCCGTGAATTTGTTCATTATGAAGGCCGAGGATGTAGTGCCTAATCCGGCTACCACCAAAGCTACATTCCAGTCGTAACCCAACTGGTTGCAGCCAACTATCATCAATGCCGATCCTAACAGCTTGACAATAACGCCTCCGAAGGGGACTATCACGCAGATAAGTCCAAGTACAGCTAATGCTATTCCCATAAGAAGTAAATTGAAGTTAATGATATATGGTTTATTGAAAAGGTGTATGCACGTCATGTCGTCCGCATGGCATGACGCCATCGGAAAAGACTTAAAGTTTGTTATTTTTTGGTGAGGGCGGCTTGTATAAAACATATTCCATCGAGGCAAAAAGATGCCTTTCTCCATTTCTGCCAGACGGGACGCAGATATTTGGTGGAATAAGGGGAGAAGAGCCGTCCCACAACTTTCGGCCAAGAGGTGGCTGAATTGCCTTGGTTGTGTAATCTCCCCGCGGAATTGGAATCCGGTTTGCAATGCAAAGTAATAGTTTATTTTTTACTTATCCAAAATATTGAACTAAAATGTCAAAAAAACGACCGGCAGCCCTGTGGCTGTCGGTCGTATGACGTTTGCAACAAGCCGAAGGCTTGTGTTTATAAGTATTTCTAATAGAGGCCGTTGGCTTGCTGCTCGGCTTGCTGAATCATTTCTTTGCCGGCGGTGATGTAGATTTCGACGCGGCGGTTCTGGGCGCGGCCGGCTGCTGTCTCGTTTGATGCTACATAATCGGCCATGGGGATGCCTTGTGCGCGGACACGTGTGGGCGAGATGCCGCTGTTGACGAGATAGGTGAGCACGGCGTCGGCGCGGCCGGTGGATACACGTTGGTTCACAGCCATTGTGCCGGTGTTGTCGGTGAAGCCGTAGACTTGCACGTCGGTGCCTGGGTTCTCGCGGAGCGATGCGGCGAATTTAGAGAGGTCGACTTGCGCCGATGAGCTGAGGGTCGTGCCGTTGGTGGGGAAGAGTATGCCGCCGTCGAATGTCACTTTGATGGCTTGAAGGCCGTTTTGGTCGGTAGTCTGTTCTACTTTGGCCTGCTGGGCGAGTTGCTCTTTGAGTTCCTTTTCCTGTTTGTCCATTTTCTTGCCGATGAGCGCGCCTGCGCCTGCGCCTACTGCCGCGCCGATTGCGCTGCCGATGCCTGCGCCTTTGCCGCCGCCGATGAGTGCGCCGAGGCCTGCGCCTACTGCCGCGCCGCCACCGCCGCCGATGAGTGCGCCTTTACCGGTTTGTGTCATTGATGAGCAAGAAGTCTCTCCGATAAGCAGGGCGCCGCAAATGAGGGCGATGCCTGCGATGTGAAATAGTCTCATACGTGTATGTTTATTTAGTTGTTTGCTTGATGTTGTCTATTATAAGACAAAGAAGGGGGTATTATGGTTTGACCGCGGGCATGGTTGTATGGCGAAATTTAAGAAATTTTGCCAATTCATGCTATTTTTGGTCGAGATACCATGAGTAGATGCGGCTGATGCCTTCGGGGAGTTCGACGCGGTGGGTCCATCCGAGGGAATGGAGTTTGGTTACGTCGCAAAGTTTGCGCATTGTGCCGTCGGGCTTGGTGGCGTCCCAGCGGATTTCGCCTTCGTATCCGACCTCGGCGCGGATAAGTTCGGCAAGGGCGCCAATGGTGAGTTCCTTGCCTGTGCCTACGTTGATGTGGGTGTTGCGTATCTCGGATTTACCTTTGGTGAGGTCGGCAAACGACACGTTGAGGAGGACGTGTACCGAAGCGTCGGCCATGTCTTCGCTCCACAGGAATTCACGAAGGGGTGTGCCTGTGCCCCAGAGCTCGAGACGGTCGGGGTAGATGCCGAAACGGGCGAGCGTGTCGGCGATTTCCGATTCCGATGCTGTGGCTGCGTCAAGGCCTGATACGGGCAGGCGGGTGAGGTCGGCGCGCAGGGCGTCGAAGTCGGCTGCACGGAGGAGCTTGGCAAGGTGCATTTTGCGCACCATCGCAGGCAGCACGTGGCTGTTTTCGAGATGGAAATTGTCGTTGGGGCCGTAAAGGTTGGTGGGCATCACGGCAATATAGTCGGTGCCGTACTGGAGGTTGAGCGACTCGCAGAGTTTGAGGCCGGCGATTTTTGCTATGGCATATGGCTCGTTGGTGTATTCGAGAGGCGAAGTGAGCAGCGCGTCTTCCGTGATGGGCTGCGGAGCTTCGCGGGGGTAGATGCAAGTAGAGCCGAGGAACAGAAGTTTCTTCACTCCGTGGCGCCAAGCCTCGCCGATTACGTTTTGCTGAATCTGGAGGTTCTGGTAGATGAAATCGGCGCGGTAAACCGAGTTGGCCATGATGCCGCCAACGTGAGCGGCGGCGAGCACTACGGCGTCGGGGCGTTCTTCATCGAAAAAACGGCGGACTGCTTCACCGTCGAGCAGGTCGAGTTCGCGGTGGGTGCGGCCCACGAGGTTGGTATATCCGCGGCTGAGGAGATTGTTCCATATTGCGGAGCCGACAAGTCCGCGATGGCCGGCGACGTATATTTTCGAATCTTTGTCAAGCATAGCAGTGATGAATTTTTAATTTGTATCTATTGGTCAGATTATTAAATCGAGCAAGGAGAGCAGGGTGGTGATACGGTGTTTGGCGGCATATTCACCTCCCGGGGCAAGCGATTGCCAGAATATGTTGCGGCCGTTGTCGTCGAGCATCACGGTGTTCCATCCCAGACGGTTGGGGTGGAAGAAATCCTTTTCCGGATTGTCGCCCACATATGTCCATTCTTTTTCCGACGGGTTCAATGACATGAGGCGTTCAAATGGCAGCGGCGATTTTTTTGTGTCTCCAACTTCCTCGGAGATACTTATGCGCGAGTCCGGAATGAAACGCGCGAGGCCGAGTGCGTCGATTTTTGCACGTTGTGTGCGGGAGCGGCCGTCGGTAATGAGGGCGAGCCGCTGTCCGCGGTCGCGCAACGTGGCGAGGACGTATGCGGCCTCGGGGTCGAGCGTTATTTCGGGGCGGTGACAGCGGTAGACGTCGACGAGTGTTTTTTCGGGTATTCCGGATTCGGCCGATGCCACTGTTATGGCATCGGCGAGCGGGTCGGGAGCCGACATCATCCGGGCGTAAAGGCCGGGCGCTTCCGCGGCCGATGCCGCGGCGCGGGCCACTGCCTTCATGCCCGAGTGCCAGAAGTCGATTTCCTTATAAAGAGTGTCGTCGAGATCGAAGACTATCATTCTTTAAGTTGGGGAGTTTGGAAGTTGGGGAGTTGGTCAGAGGCGGAATACGGTCTGGGCGATTTGCACGGCGTTGAGTGCCGCGCCTTTTTTGATTTGGTCGGCGACGGTCCAGAACGACAGTCCGCAGGGGTTGGCGAGGTCGGCGCGTATCCGGCCAACGTACACGGGGTCGAGTCCGGCAATGTGCAGAGGCATGGGGTATTCCTTGGGTGCGTGACCGTCGACAAGAACGATGCCTTTTGCCATGGCGAAAGCCTCGCGGGCGCTTTCCACGCTTACGGGCGTTTCGGTTTCGGCCCATATGGCTTCGCTGTGGGCGCGCAGCACAGGCACGCGCACGCATGTCGCGCTCACTTCAAGAGCCGGGGCGTGCATAATCTTTTTTGTCTCGAAGTGCATTTTCATTTCCTCGCGGGTGTATCCGTTGTCGCCGAACACGTCGATATGCGGGATTACGTTGAATGCGAGCTGGTCAACAAACTTCTCGGCTTTCGGCTCACGGCCGGCGGCGATGTCGCGGTGCTGGCTTTCAAGTTCGTCCATAGCCGAGGCACCGGCTCCGGATGCGGCCTGGTACGTGGCCACATGCACGCGGCGTATCGGGCTGAGGTCGTTGATGGGCTTGAGCGCCACGACCATCTGGATAGTCGTGCAATTGGGGTTTGCGATGATGTGTCGCGGGGCGTTGAAAGCGTCGTCGGGATTCACTTCCGGCACAACCAGGGGCACATCGGCGTCCATTCGGAATGCGCTCGAATTGTCGATCATCAACGCTCCGGCGGCGGTGATTGTCGCGGCATATTCTTTCGAGACAGAAGCTCCTGCCGATACGAATGCCACGTCGATGCCGGAGAAATCGGAATCGTGGGAAAGTTGTTCGATCACCACATTGCGGCCGCACCATTCAACGACCGACCCCGCGCTGCGTTGCGAGCCGAAAAGCCGCAAGTCGCCCACGGGGAAATTTTGCTCGCGGAGCACGCGCAGGAATTCTTGTCCGACTGCGCCGCTTGCTCCAACGATGGCAACATTAATCGATGTCTTGTTCAATTTTTTATAGATATATAGACGGGGTTAAATAGAGTCGATGGCTTGTGCCAGTTGGTCGGGGCACGAAGTGGCTTTGTTTCCACAGCGTATTCCGCGCAGACGGGCCGCCACTTCCGTGGCCGGAGCGCCTTCAACAAGCGCGGAGATGCCTTGGGTGTTGCCGTGGCATCCGCCGTTGAAACAAACATTGTGGACTAAGCCTTGTTCGTCGATTTCGAAATCGATGCTTCGCGAGCACGTGCCCTTGCAGATGTGTTGGTGTTTCATTTCAGTTATTTCAGAGAATCAACATCAAGGACAATGTCGAGTGTCTTGCCCGATTTGGTGCCTTTGAAACGATAGATGATGTGCCAATTGTTGTCGATGCAATATTTGCGCAGGGCTTGCATATCTTTGTCGGGGCTCGATACCGTTTCGGCCACGAATACGCTCTTGAACATGTCGGCCTGAGCCTCTACTGTGGCGAACGCTATCTGGTCTTCGTCGATTGTGAAGTTGTAGATTACCTGATTGTCGACGGCCTCGACATTGTCGAGCGTGTTGCCCGGTCCAAACTGTGCGGGCAGGTCCTTGTTGAAAGGAGCAAGTATTGCATTGATATCGGCGGCTGCGGCAGAGAACGCCACGGCAAATGCCATAATCATGCAGGCAAGTATTTTTTTCATACGGGAAGTTATATTTGATAATAATTATAGTTAACTGTCAGCATCATTGCTGTTAAGGAGTATTATGCTCTCCACATCTTTTTTTAGAGCGGGAATATGTCTTGTTACAAGTCCCCAAAGAAATTCAACAGGCACTTTGTCGTAAGAGTGTATTACGCGATTGCGCGTCTGGACGATGGATCGCGCATTTGGCAATGCAAAATCCGGGTCGCGTTTAAGAATCCTGTTAATGGCCTCGCCCATGATTTCGACTTTACGCTCCACCGCGCATATCCTTAATTTGTCCTTGGCAAAAATATCAAATCTGTTTGGATAATCTGTGAAAAAATACTCAACATCGTTGATTGCATCTAACACATCTTGGAGGTATTTTAAAATATATTCATCCATAGATTACCTTTTTTGTGCGATTGACATTTTGGATGAAATATTTGTTACGCATACTTGCGCCTACAACCAAATCAACAGTTCGACCCAATAGATTTTCCAATGATGCTAAAAGGCTGAGGAAATTATCAACATAATCGAACGAGTCAAGAGAAACATTTTCAAAATCGATAAGGAAATCTATATCGCTTTTGTCGTTGAATCTGTCTGTGAGGACAGATCCAAAGACTGCAAGCGATTTTACCTTGTGGTTTCGGCAAATGTCGATTATCTTGGTTATATTCAGTTCGATTAGTTTCATTTTTAGTCGCGGTTGCCGCCGAAGAAACGGAGGAGGAAGAGGAAGAGGTTGATGAAGTCGAGATAGAGGGTGAGGGCGCCGAGAGCGGCGACCTTGCCGGTCATTTCGGCGGGTGTCACGGCTGCGATTTGGCGTATGCGCTGGGTATCCCATGCTGTAAGGCCTACGAAAATGAGCACGCCGGCAATAGACACAATCCAGTCCATAGTCGAGCTTTTGAGGAAGAGGTTGACGAGCATGGCGATAAACAGGCCGATGAGGCACATCGTAAGGATGCCTCCCATCTTGGAGAGGTCGCGGTTGGTGAAATATCCGTAAAGGCTCATTGCGCCGAAGGTGCCGGCAGTGATAAAGAACGTGCGGGCAAGCGCGCCTCCGGTGTAGACCACAAATATCGATGAGAGCATAAGGCCGTTGACAGCCGAGAAAAGGAAGAACAGGAGGGTGGCGACTCCGGCCGATATCTTGTTGATAGCTCCGTTGATGCCGATTACGAGGCCGAATTCAGCGATAATCAGAGCCCACATCACCCATGAATGGGTGTGCATATAATATACGAAGCCTTGTGAGGCGCAGAAGAGCGATACAATGGCTGTGACCACGAGGCCGAGTGTCATGTTGAGATACACGCGACGCATCACCGAGGGCATGGTCGCCACATTGGCGCCTGCGCCGGCGTAGGGCTGGTAGTTGTTACGATAGTCGTTTTGATTGAATTGAGGATAAGATGCCATATTATATATGTGTTATGGTTTTTTGTATATATTTATTTGACAAATAAGAGCGCAAATGGTTTAAACGAGGGGATGAGCCTGCGCTCTTTGCCTGGATGCTACATGCGGTCGGGGACGCGGATGCCGAGCAGGCTCATGGCCGTGCGGATTGTGCGCGCGGTGGCTTCAGAGAGAGCAAGACGGAGCGAGCGGATGTCGGCGTTTTCCTCGCGCAGGATGGAGCAGTCGTGGTAGAATTGGTTGTAGAGCTTGCAAAGGTCGTATGCGTAGTTGGCGATAAGCGCGGGCGAGAGTTGGCGTCCGGCTTCGGAAACCACCGATGGGAAATCGGCGAGACGCTGGATGAGTGTAATCTCGCGGTCGTTGGGCTCTACGGCGGAATAGTCGCCTACGGTCATGCCGTCGGCTTGCGCGCGGCGAAGCACCGAGCGTATGCGTGCGTGAGTGTACTGGATGAAGGGGCCGGTATTGCCGTTGAAGTCGATAGACTCCTCGGGATTGAAGAGCATGTTTTTGCGCGGGTCGACTTTAAGAAGGAAGTATTTTAGAGCTCCCATGCCCACTGTTTCGCATATTTCGGCTATTTCTTCGGCGGAAAGGCCATCGAGTTTGCCGAGTTCGCCGGACACGGCGCGGGCGTTGTTCACCATCTCTGCCATAAGGTCGTCGGCGTCGACAACGGTGCCTTCGCGGCTCTTCATCTTGCCGTTGGGGAGCTCGACCATGCCATAGGAGAAATGCACGAGGTCTTTGCCCCATTTGAATCCGAGGCGGTCGAGGAGTATGGAGAGCACCTTGAAGTGGTATTCCTGCTCGTTGCCCACGACATAAATCATGCGGTCGATGGGGTAGTCGGCGAAGCGTATTTTTGCTGTGCCGATGTCCTGGGTCATGTACACGGAGGTGCCGTCGGCGCGGAGAAGCAGTTTGTGGTCGAGGCCCTCGGCGGTGAGGTCGGCCCATACGGAGCCGTCGTCCTTGCGGTACATCACCCCTTTTTCGAGACCTTCGAGCACTTTGTCCTTGCCTTCGAGGTATGTGTCCGACTCGTAATATATCTTGTCGAAATCGACGCCGAGGCGGCGGTAACTTTCGTCGAAGCCGGAGTAGACCCATGAGTTCATCATGTTCCAAAGGTCGTAAACCTCTTTGTCGCCTTGCTCCCACAGGCGGAGCATCTCGCGGGCCTGCTGCATGAGCGGAGCTTTTTCCTTAGCTTCGTCTTCCGACATGCCTTCGGCCACGAGAGCCTTGACTTGGTCGGAATAACGCTTGCTGAACAGCACGTAGAAATCGCCGACGAGGTGGTCGCCCTTCTTTCCGGTCGATTCGGGTGTGGCGCCTTCTCCCCAGAGCTTCCATGCGAGCATCGACTTGCAGATATGGATGCCGCGATTGTTCACGATATTTGTTTTCACCACGCGGTTGCCGCAAGCCTCGAGGATGCAGGCAAGGGAGTAGCCAAGCAGGTTGTTGCGGACATGTCCAAGGTGGAGGGGCTTGTTGGTATTGGGCGATGAATATTCAATCATCACCATGGGCGACTGCTCTGTCGGCTTGGTGATGCCGTAGTTTTCGGTTGATAGCACGTGCGAGAGCACGGCGTTCCAATATGTCGGCTCGATCACGATGTTGAGGAATCCGTTCACGGCGTTGCAGGCTTTCACGGCAGGTTCGTTTTCCACGAGCCAGCGGCCTATTTCGTCGGCAACCATGGCAGGAGCCTTGCGGGCAAGTTTTACCCAGGGAAACACCATAACAGTGAGATTGCCCTCAAACTCCTTGCGAGTTGCGGAAGGCACGATTTCGCCTGCGGGGGTATCGGCGTTATAGAGCCGGGCCACGGCTTTTGATACAGCTTCGGCAATAATTCTATCTATGGACATAAATCGTTGGTTGTCAAAGTTAAAACGTTTGAATACACATAACAGGGCATAATATCCGGAGCGGGGGCTTGCTGCCCGAGATGCCGCATATAATGCCTTTAAGGCTACAAAGTTACAAAAAATATCCGGTATGGCAAAAAGAAGTTGAAAAAGAGCCAAAAAAACGCCCGGCATCGATTTTGTCGGATGCCGGGCGAGGGGTCTTATTCAGGATATGTTGAGAAACTATCGGAAGAGGATTTTTGCAGCTTTCGAGCCTTGGCGGGCGATGTAGATTTGTCCGCGGACGGGAGCGGCCACTTTTATGCCTTGCAGGCTGTAATATTCTGTTTCGGCCGAGAAATCTGTGTCGATGTCCTCGATAGCGGAGAACGGGTCGATTTCCTTAACGGTATTGGCGTCGATTTCAAAATAGAAGTCGCGGTTGGCGGTGATGGGATAGTCGGGTGTCTGCTTGCCGTTGTTCCAGTTGTTGAAAATCAAGGTGTAGTTGCCGGTGTTTGTGTCGAGGGGGAACACTTTGTATGTCTTGCCCTCGATTTCGCGCTGGTCGATTACAATCTGGCCGGGCCATGCGCCGTAGAATTCGCTGTCGCCATAGGCGTAGAGGCCGAGCGAGGCCCAACCGGTGTTGTCGATTACATAGATGTAGTGTTCGGCTACCGGCACTTCGGGGAGTGAGCCTGAGATAGAGAAGTTGTCGATGGCAAGGGCCATGGCGGCGTTGCAGGCATCGCCGGAGGCGGTGGATATGTTCCATGCCAGGTAGAGGTCGCATCCGCGTTCGATGTCGACGGGGAGGGTGGCGCTCACGCCTACGGTCTCGCCGGGTACTTCGGCGTAGCCTTCGGTTGCGGCATCGGGCTCGAGTTTGGTGTAGAAGTCGGCGCCGGCCGATGTCCAGTTGCGTCCGTCGACAGAGTAGTAGAGTTGAACGGCGAATCCGGCGGGGTTGTTGCCCTTGCGGTATTTCTCGATGTCGTAGGCCACGTTGAGCTTCTCGATGTTTTTCGCGCCGTTGTTGTGGAGGTGCGCATAGAGGTTGATGGCGCGTGTGCCGTTGGCCACGCCGGTTGTGATACCGCCGAGCGCGCGGTCGGTGCCTTGGGTGTCGCCAAAGTTCCATATGCCGTTTTTGGCATTGGCGGGAAGATTTACGCCGCCGGCATATGTTGTCTTTTCAGAAGCCACGCCGTAAGAGCCGACTGTGCGGGGCGCTACGGTCTGGCGGTCGATTCTCCAGCCTTCGGGCAGGGAAGCCTCGGCTGCATTGCCTATGGCGTCGAAGTTTTCTTCTGCGGAGAGCTTGTCTTCGTTGAGCTCGATGGCGGGATATGTAATCACCACGGTTTCTGCTTCGGCCACGCGCACTTTCGCTGTACGCGAGAATTGGCCGGAAGCGGCGGTTACGGTGTATTCGCCGAGTGTGCCGTTGGCTGTGAATTTAGAGCCGGAGAATGTGCCGCCGTCGTTTGCTGTGAATGTGAACGGTTCGGCCGGCTCTACGTCGATACCGTATTCGTCGAACAGACGGGCCGAGTAGTCGATGGTGAGTTTGTGGTGGTTGACGGGATTGACAAATTGGTTCATCGTGGCCGATGCGTAGGAACGCATGGATGCAGCTTCTTCATCGGTGACGGATGCCGGATGCGATTTGATGGCGAAGGCGTTTTCATTGAAAATGAGCTGGTACTCCATGCAGGCAGCCAGATATGTGGCTTTCGGGGTGGGATGGCGGTCGTCGAGGAAGAGTTTGGCCGCTCCTTCGCTGCCCTCGGCCTCGAAGATTCGCTGGTAGGCGGAAGCCACCGGGCAAATTACGATGCCGGCGTCGGTGGCCACGTCAAGATAGTTGCGGGCGAACTGAGCGTTGAATTCAGTGAAGTTGGACCAGTCGCTGCCGTAGGCCCAGTTCATGGGGATGATAATGATTGCGTTGGGGTTGGGGCAGTTGGCACGGATATATTCAATCCATTTCTTTACGGAAGCGCGGAATTGCTCTACATTGGTGCGGGGCACGGCGCTCTGTTCTTGCAGGATGATGTGGCTCCAAGCCTCGGAACGCACGAGCATCTTGGCCGAAGGTGTGCCGTCGGCGGCGAGGCCTTCGCCTTCGTCCCAGTGGGTGTTGAGTGATTTGCCAAGGAGCGTGTGCTTGGTCCAAACGGCATCCTTGCCCATGTTGCGGGCTATGTCGTTGAACATTGCGTCCTGGTCGTTATAGTAGATGAGAGAGTTGTTGAGCGAGAGTATTTTTACTTTTTCGGGGAGGGCTTTTACGAGCACTGTTTCGGTGGGGTTGAGTGTCATTCCGGCCACGGCTGCGCTTTTCTTGGTGAAAGTGTATTCGCCGGTGGAGAGGTTGAACGTCACGTCATAAGAACCGGGAGCTACGGCGGCGTTGTAGGTGCTGCCTTTTACAAGAGTGCCGGAAAGAGACGACTCTGTCATGTCGGCGCCGGATGCTCCCCACGCGCCTCCCATGCCGAGGCGTTGGTAGATACGCCAGCGTCTGAGGTTGCCGTTGGCCGATGCGGGCATCGACACGAAGCCTTTGTAGAGGCCGTCGGCGGTGTCGAGGGTGAGGGCGCCGTCGGTGTTCATGTAGTTCCAGTTGTTGAAATCGCCCACCATATACACTTTTGTGAGGCCGGTGGGGTCGTCATTGCTCTTTATCAGAAGCGACGCGGAGCCGTTGGCGATAGTGAGGCGAATTTCAGAGGCAGCGTAGACGTTGCTTCCGCAGGAAATATTGTCGTCGGTGCCTGATTTGAGGGCATAGGGGGTGTCGGGGAATATGTTGGTGCCGTTTGAGCCGTAGTTGCATGCCGACGACCATGAGGCGTCTGCCACCTTAAAGGCTCCCGACAGAGTCTTGTCGTAGAGGATGTATTCGCCGTTGCCGAGGTCGCTGAATTCCCATTCTTCTACCGGGCTCCATGTGTTGACATCGCCGCGCAGGTAGATTCCCGAAGGAACGTGCACAGGCTTGTTCGGGTCGACCCAACCGGTATATGATTCGGGGTTGGCAATTACAGTCGCTTCTGTCGGGGTGGCGCAGATATAATTGTCGGCGGCCGCGTTTATCTCGATGGCAGGCAGACGTGTTGTTGCCGAGTTGTTTATTTCGATATTGACGTTGCCTTTGGCCGTGTGTTCAAATACCTTGTAGGGCACACCGTTGACAGCGGTCGAACCGATGCTTTGCAGGCCGGGGAAAGCGCCAAACGCATCGGAGGCGCCATATACGGCGAGAGCGTCCCATCCGGTATGGTCTTCCACGAAGATAGAATGTTTCTCGACAGACGGGTCGGCAAATATTGCTGTTATCTCAATGTCGTCGAGAGCGTATCCCGGAGCTTTGTTGGGCGATGAGCCGGAAGCCACGGAAATGTTCCATGCGAGGTAAATTGTGGAGCCGGGGGCTACATTTGCAAAAAGATTCTTGCCGGTAACGGCGGTTGTGGAGATTGGCACCACTTCCTCGCCAAGGGTTTTGCTGTCGGGATCGAATTTCGTATAGAAGTCGCTGCCGGCCGAAGTCCAGTTTGTGCCGTCGGTCGAAGTGTATAGCTGGATTGCGAATCCGGCGGGGTTGTCGCCGTTGCGGTATTTTTCTATATTATATGAAATGGAGAATCGTTCTATATCCAAATCGCCGTCGTTTCGGAGCGATGTCATCAAATTAATGCAGCGTGTGCCATTGTCGACAGTGGTGGTGAGGCCGCCTATGGCACGATCGGACGGGTCAGTGCTTGAACCGAAGTTCCATGTGCCGTTTTTGGCATTCGATGCCAGGCTTTTTCCGCCTTCATACATTACGGTTGTCGATGCATCGGCAAAAGCGCCGACAGTGCGCGGTGCTTTTAGATTGCGGTCGATTTTCCAGCCTTCGGGAAGGGAAAGGCCGGTTGCCATGGCGTCGAAATTTTGAGTCACGGTCGGAGCCTGGGCCGACAGTGGCTGTTGGGCCGCCAAAGAGGGCGCGGCCGCCAAGCCGGCTATCAGGGCAAGCCCGGATAAGAATGAATTCAGATTTTGCATTATTTTACGTTGTGATGATATTGATTAAGGAAAAATATCGCAGGTCAGGAATGCTATCGGATGCAAAGATATGATATTGATGCCTAATCACACAGCAAAGTAAAATAAATGTAGATTATGTATAGATTTAAATTATTGATAAATAATAAATTGTGTGTTTTTGACGTGTGCTAAATTGGAGATGATATGGAGATGGCAGCGCCTTATAAATTAAGGATTTCTGCCTCGAATTTGTCTCGGTCGACAGCTCTGTTGCGCATTTTGGTGCGGTAGTTGTAGACGGTAGATGCCGAGCATCGCAGGAAGCGGCACACGCTTTCGCTGTCGGACACGCCAAGCCGGAGCAGTGCGTAAATACGCAATTCGGTATTGAGCCCTTCGCCTTTGCGTATGGCGATTTCCTCGCCCGGGCGCAGCAATTTGTTGAAGTCGGCCACGAAATTGGGGAAAAGGCTGAGAAACGCCTCGTCGAATTTTTCGTAGAAATCGGACACTTCCTTGTTGATGTATCTTGTAGACTTGATGGTGTCGACAAGGGCGTCGAAGTCGCGGCGGGCGGCCACGCGATTGAGCTCGTTGCGGTATCGTTCCATCTTGGCAAGGTATTCGAGGCATAGATTCATGAAGCGTTTGATATATTCCTCTTTTATTGTGTCGCTTTGGTGGAGACGTTCGTTTAGCCTTTTCTGCTCGGCATTGGCTTCGGCCAGCCTGATATTTCGTTTGCGGGCATAGATCAGGCTTATGCCGAGGATTATTACCAACAGGCCGATTATGACGCATGTTATCGACAGGTTGCGCCGTGCGCTCCGTTGCATGTCTTCATAAGCCGAGTCGATAATCGGCAGCGACTCGCTCATTTCGAGCATGCGCATCTTTGCGTTGCAGGCCGTGGCGTCGGCAATGCTGTGGTGGATATAACGGTAGGCGCGGTTGTAGTCGCCGTCCTCGTATAGCATTTTGGCGAGGGCCTGTAAGGACAGGTACTCGCGCACGCCGTTTGTGATGTCGCATATCGCGCTAAGCGTGAGATATTTTCGCCACATGTCGCGGTTGCCCTGCTGTTCATATATCTGTGCCATGACATTATATTTCACGGCAGCATCGCGTGAGACAAGGGTGTCGGGGGTGGACGGGCCGAGCGCGAGCAGCGCGGCATGGAAATTGCCTTGGTCGATATATCGGTTGGCAAGCAGCACGTCGTTTCCGGGGTCGAGCATTATAGCCGAGTCGCGGTAAGCCGTCTTAGCGGCTGTATAGGCGGATTTAAGGTCGCTGTCGATGGAGTGGATTGCAAGATTGCGGTAGACTTGCACTCCGAGGCAGTAATAGTCGAACAGCATGGCCGAGTCCAGCCGGTGGCGCGGCAAGGCTCTGAAAATATCGTAAGCCTCTTTGTGCATCACCCCCGAGGTATTGTATAGAAAGGCGCGGTTTGTCAATGCGTCGAGCACCAGCGAAGTGTCGTTTAGCGCGCGGGCTATGGTTTCGGCCTTTTTTATGTGAGCGAGGGCCGAGTCGAGATTGTAGCTCGACATTTGGGCGTGAAGAGCCATCTCTGCCTTCCATTTCTCCCGTGGTGTGTCGGCGAGGACGAGCGCCGACCGCAGGGAGTCGATGCGTGATTCTTTTTCAAAAATATATGTGCTTTGGTTTGCTATCGCGGCATCGAGTTTCCTTAACAAAGGCTCGATGTCGCGGGCCCGTGCGGGCATATAGAGCAGGAGCGATAATGCAAGTATGAAATGTATGGGCTTCATGGAAATAGATCTGATTTGGCAAAGCTGCCGGCAATGCCATGCAAAATTAAGGAAAAAATAGAATTACAGGTTGTGGAAACATTGTTTTTTTCGTAACTTTGTTGATGTTTTTCAACCAAATCAAGGAAAAGAGATATGAACGAACCGAATAAACCGCGTAAAATACTTTTTGTGTGTCTGGGCAATATATGCCGTTCGCCGGCAGCCGAGGGCGTGATGAAAAGCGTGCTCGAATCGGAAAATGCCATGGGCTGGACCATCGACAGCGCGGGAACCGGCGACTATCATATTGGAGATTTGCCGGATTCGCGTATGCGTTCGGCTGCCCGCAGGCGTGGTCTCGATCTTGTGCACCGATGCCGGCAGGTGCGAGAGTCGGATTTTGAAGATTTCGACATAATAATAGGAATGGATGCCAATAATATGGCAAACTTGCGTCGTATGGCTCCCACCACAGAGGCTGTGGCGAAACTCAAACCTATCGCGGAATTTCTTCCCGCCGGCTGCGGCTACGATTATGTGCCCGACCCCTATTATGAAGGAGCGGAAGGATTCGAACTTGTGCTCGACCTTCTTGAAAACGGATGCCGGAATATTTATCAGGCATACAAATAAGAAATGAGTGTTCCGTTAATAATAGCCGGACTGCTTGTGTGGCTGTCGTTGCCCCGGTTTGTGAGATGTGAGTCTGACAAGAGCCGGAGTGTGCTCGACAGGGTATGCAAGATTGTTGGCATAGTACTGATTATTGTCGGCCTCGTTTTAGGATTATTATGTTAATAAATCCAAAACAGATTTAATATTATCTTAATAAATGTTAAGTTGATGTGGATTTTTTGACAATGATATAACAAAATTGTGTCAACATTTTTAAGTCATACTTAAATAGTGTTTAATTTGTATCAAAATTAATTAAAAGATTTCATCACATCCGCAACCCTCAATTGCAAAGCTTATGTACTCAACCGGACCATTAGGTATGATCTTGATAATCGATGATGATACAAACATCACCGATTTGTTGAAATTCAATTTAGGCTCTGAGGGTTTTGGAATAACGGTTTTTACAGATCCTGCCGATGTGATAGTCACTGATTACCCCGATTTGCGTCTGATCATAGCGGATGCAATGTCGATGGAGTATACCGGACTTGATTTGTGCCGGGAAATGAAAATGGATCCGGCAACGGCAGGCATACCGTTTATAATCTGCTCGGAACGCGATGGCGAAGACTCTATAATAGAGGCTTTCGACGGAGGGGCCGACGACTATATCGTTAAGCCTTTCTCGCTGCGCGAGATGGTGGCCCGTATCAAGGCCATGCTGCGCCGCTTCCCCGGCAAGCAAAGAGGAGATGGCGCCCAACGCAGAGATTCGCGTGAGATAATGTTCGCGCCAACCGGCCTTTGCGTGGATACAACCACACAGCATGTTACTGAAAACGGCGAGCCGGTGGCTCTCACCAAAACAGAATATGCCATACTTATATTCCTCTTGCGCAACCAAAGCTGCTTCTTCTCACGCAACGAAATCTGCGCGGAGGTGTGGAAAGACGATGCCACCGTAAACGCCCGCATCGTTGACACAAACATATCGCGTCTTCGGAAAAAACTTGGAAAATCCGGCAGTTACATTATCAACCGCTACGGGATGGGATATGCTTTTGTGAAAGAACTTATTTGATTCTCTATGCTCCCCACGTGCCATACTGCCGGCGTGAACGAGGCCGGCACAGATGAGGCCGGGCGTGGATGCCTGGCCGGAGCGGTGTATGCGGCGGCCGTGATTCTCCCCGATGATTTTACACATCCCCTCCTTAACGATTCCAAACAGCTTACCGAGCGTCAACGCGAAGCATTGCGTCCTGTTATAGAGGCTGAGGCCGTGGCCTGGGCTGTGGGAGTGGTTACTGCCGCGGAAATAGACAAAATAAACATTCTCAGGGCATCCATTCTTGCCATGCACCGAGCTCTCGACGGCCTGAAAGTGCGTCCCGGCGCGATAATTGTCGACGGCAACCGTTTTTCCCCGTATGGCGAAGTGCCGAGCATGACATTTGTGAAAGGCGATGGCCGGTTTGCCAATATTGCCGCCGCGTCGATTCTTGCGAAAACACACCGCGACCAATACATGCGCGAGTTGCACGAGCGCTATCCGGTCTACGGCTGGGATGTGAACAAAGGATACCCGACCAAGGCCCATCGTGCCGCCATCGAGGCCTACGGCCCCAGCCCGGAGCACCGCATGTCGTTCCGTCTCCTCAATCCCCAGCTCACCCTGTTCTGAACCCTCATCTCCGACTTCACGTTAAACTGAATTCTTGAAATCTCTATAATTCCAGGAATTAACGGTTTGTACCGTTGATTCAAAATAATTTGGACAAACCGTAATTCCTGGAATTATATCGTGCTCCTTTTTAACCACGAATTACACAAATTTCGCGGATTTCTCAAATTATTTTGAATCAATTATGAGGGTGTGTCAAAAAGCTGTTTATGCCGAGATTGCAGGGACGCACGGCTCGTGCGTCCGTAGGTTAACAATTGATTAACAGTCAATTACAAATATGGGTTCCCGGACGCACGGGCCGTACGTCCCTACCTTTGGTATTTTGACACACCCTCCGGTGGATTCACTTCCTGCCAATTGAATAATAATGCACCGGGATTACGGCTTGACCCCAAAATTTTGATATTTGGTGATTTTAGTGAAAATAAAAAACAGGCCGCTAAAATTCTAAGCAGTCTGTTTTATAGGGGGGGATGTCAATGAATTATTGAACAGAAGTCCAGCCGTTATAGTGGATGTTGGCGGGGGTGTATTTGTCTTTGGGCTGGTTGTCGCCGGCAGGGTAGCCGAAAGGCACGGCTGCCAGAGGAATGATGTTTTCAGGAAGCGAAAGACGTTGGCGAACGCCATTGACGCGCTCCATGTCGGGGTACACGCCGGTCCACACAGCACCGAGGCCGAGGGCGTGAGCGGCGAGAAGGAGATTTTCAGTGGCGGCGGAAACGTCCTGAATCCAGAAACCGCGGTCGACAGTTTCGCCGTCGCACACTTTCGACATGTCGGCGCAGGTAATTATGGCTATCGGCGCATTGTTGAGGCCTGACCACGGAAGACATGTGGCTACGGAGTCGAGGACGGCACGCTCGGTGAGTACGACAAACGCCCAGGGTTGTTTATTCATTGCGGTGGGGGCAGACATGGCCGCGCGGAGAATCATGTCTACGGTATCGGCGGAGACAGTGCGGTCCATATCCCACTGGCGCACAGATGTGCGGGTGAGGATTGACTGATATGCGCAGTTTTCAGTTGAGCAAGAGTCCTGCTGAGCGGGAGTCTCGGATTTCGAGCAGCCTGCGAGTGCAAGGGCGGCGGCTGCGATAAAGAAAAATTTTTTCATAATAAAAATTTATTTAGGGATTATTAGGTTTCAGGAGCAATGGCTTCTACGGCTTTTTTTGAGAAGTCGAGAGTATAGTAGATTGTGAACGAACCGGTTATGGCTCCTTGACGCGAACCGTAGCCGGGAATATACCATGGTTTGCCGTATTCGGCCTTCGATTCATGGAGAAGCTGATGGTAGCGCAAAGTCCATCCGGCAGAGATGGGTCCCCACAGGTTCACGCGAAGCCCGATGGCGAGTTCCCACCATCCGACAGTGGCATGTTGCGCCGGGATTTCCGGACGAGCGGTTTCGCCCCAGTAGTCGGAATTAATCGTGATGTCGGTTATAGAATAAGAGAACGGCGAGAAGCCATATCTCATTCCGAGTGTAAACTGGTAATCGGGCGACGAATTGTAAAGGAAATTATAGTCGCAGCCAAGACGGAAATATACGCTGAGGGGCGATTTGTAGGTAAAATTATTGTCGGCCGGAGTATTCTTTGCCATGCCAAGCCCGGTTTCGAACACCGGTTGATAGCGGTTGTGTAGATTCACCTTGGCCGAGAAATCGATTAATCCGTAGTGTTGCTTGAACGCGCGCATCACAGGGTTCCAAATGTCCACACCCACGCTCACGGCGGTGAGCAGCGGATATTTCATCGGAATTTTTTTGAGCATGGCCGTAGAGTCGCGCCATTCACGTCCTGTTACGGTGTCGATATAGATTATATTGCCGTTTTCGTCGTGATAGTGAGCCATCGAGGCACGTATGCGGGCGTTGATACGTGCGGTGTCGTTGGCCAGTTCGTTGACGGGCCTGGTGGTTGTGGCCGGAGTCTCGACAGGGTTTATGCGTCGCTGGCCCCACGTAGCCACAGACACGGCACACATTATTAATATATATAGCAGGCGCAGGTTCACGGTTGTGGTGATTCTTGTGGTTGGTCTTCCGGCTCATCATCGGCAGATGTGCGGAAGAAAATTTTTATTCTCTCTGTATCGATGTTTGTAATAAGCGAATCGGTTATTGCGATAGAATCGATCAGGTTGCGGGTGTATTGGCAACGGGTGATGCGGTAGCGGTATATCACGCCACATTCCTCCGATGCGAAATACGGGCTTGCCGTGTAGTCGAGGTCGATGCGGTCGACAAGGTCGAGGTTGTCGAGATTCTTCCACTTGTAGGCAATGAACCACATTACATTATCTTTTGTGGCCCTCATTGGCAGATAAATCTGCGATATAGGCGTGCCCGGTGCCGAGAGGATGGAGTCGCCGGGAGCGTCGGCTCCGTATATTTCCAGGGAGTCGAGGGATATTGACTTTTCTGTGGCCGAGTCGTAGAATCCGACAAGCGGCACCGACGAGCGGTTTTCAAGACAGCCCGATGTGTTGCAGCCCGATAAGGCCGCAAGCAAGCATATTGCGGCAATTATGGAAGTCAGTCGACCCATTTCACGATTTCGGTAAGCGGTTTGCGCGATTTCTTAGGCACGATGTCGTCTTCGGCGGCATATCCTAAGGGGAAAAGTGCGACAGGCTCCTCGTTTTCGGCAAGGTTGAGCTCGGCGCGGACGGCGTCGACATCGAAGCTGCATATCCAGCATGTGGCAAGGCCGGCGGCCTCGGCGGCAAGCGCGATGTGCTCGCCGGCAATGGCGAGGTCGATGTCGGTGTGGTCCTTATTGTCGGCTGTGCGGTGCCATGCCTGGTCGTGGTGGCCTACGGCAACGATGAGCACCGGGGCGTCGTTGAACGCCGGGCGTGATTTGGTGAGCATACGTTGGCGACGGCCGGCATCGGTCACTACATAAAAAGTCCATGGCTGGCGGTTGCAGGCCGACGGGGCGAGTTGCGCGGTGCGAAGCACCTTCATCACCTTTTCTTCATTTACCGGTTCGGTTGAGTAGTTCCGGCAGGAATATCTTTTTTCGCAAAGGTCGAGGAAATCAATATATTGCATGGGAGAAAAATAATTATTAATGACGAATTACGAATTATGAATGGAAACATTAGTCGTTAGTCATTAGTCATTCGTAATTAGTCATTAGTCATTATATTTATTGTTTTGTCAATCTCGTATTGGTTGCGGAGGGTTGAGTTGCGCACGATGAGCTCGCCGATGAATCCGGCAAGGAATAGTTGCGACCCAAGGAGCATGAGGGTGAGCGAGAGGAAGAAATAGGGCGAGTCGGTGACGAGAGAGTAGGGGTGTCCGGCGTGCATATGGTAAAGTTTCATTATGCCTACTACGGCCACGGCGATGAATCCGAGGAAGAACATCAGCGAGCCGAGCAGGCCGAAAAAGTGCATCGGTTTTTTTCCAAATTTGCCGGTGAACCATAGTGTGGCGAGGTCGAGGTAGCCGTTTACAAATCGGTCGAGGCCAAATTTGGTCGTGCCGTATTTGCGGGCCTGGTGGTGCACGACCTTTTCGCCTATTTTGTTGAATCCGGCAAGTTTCGCGAGGTAGGGGATATAGCGGTGCATGTCGCCGTGCACCTCGATATGCTTCACCACTTTCTGCCGATATGCTTTCAAGCCACAATTGAAATCGTGAAGGTTCTTGATTCCTGACACGGCGCGGGCTGTGGCGTTGAAGAGTTTGGTGGGTATGGTCTTCGACAGCGGGTCGTAGCGTTTCTTTTTGTATCCCGAAACGAGGTCGTAGCCGTCTTCGGTGATCATACGGTAAAGTTCAGGAATTTCGTCGGGGCTGTCCTGGAGGTCGGCATCCATCGTTATCACCACATCGCCTTTTGCCCGGGCAAAGCCGGTGTTGAGCGCCGGCGATTTTCCGTAGTTTCGGCGGAACGAGATTCCGCGGATGTTGGGATTGGCTTTTTGCAGGTTTTCGATTACCTGCCATGAATTGTCGGTGGAGCCGTCGTCGACAAATATCACTTCATAGGAGAAATGATTTTCAGTCATTACGCGGGCAATCCATGCTTCGAGTTCGGGGAGGGATTCAGCCTCGTTGTATAGGGGTACTACGACAGAGATGTCCATGTTCTTTTAAGTTGAGAGGTTATTTTTTTACGATTGCCTTTACGAGTCCGGCCTCGATCATCGACAGCATAGCTCCGGAGAAGCTCCCGAGCCATATAACAGTGAATGTGATCATGATGGGAGAGGGGAGGAGTTTGCGGTCTATGGCTTTTTGCAGGGTTTGGGCAAAAGTCTCAAATTCGGGTATCTGCGAATAGAGGTCGACGGCGAGCCGCGCCTGGGCGTAAATGAATCCGGGGTTGATGAAGCGCATATACATGAACGCCACCAGGCCAAGTATCAGGCTTCCGCATAGAAAAACCATGATTCCATGCATCCACAGGCCGGAGAAGGTTGTCAAAAGACGGTCGTAGCGATATGAGCGGCGGAGCATCACCCAAAGCACGGCGGGAACAGCCACAAGCAGGACGTCGGCTATGAGCGTGGCCAAAAGAGAGCCTTGCGCAAGCGTCTGCAAGGCCACGGCTACGACAAACAGCAGCCCCATCCATGCCCCGTCTTCGGCTCCACGGGTGTATATTGATTTAGTCGGTAACATCTTGATTATAGTGATTAAATAGGGGAAGCGTTTAGCCCGACACGAGATTGCGCAGGGCAAAATGCCAGTCGCGGAACGTATATATCATAGGTGTGACAAACGGCATGAACCGCATTTTCTTTTGCGGAGTGAAAATCTTCAATGCGCCGTGAATACATTTGATGTCGGCTACTGTCCCCATTTCAATGGGTTCGCCGTCGAGGTGGGCCGGTCCGTTGCTGTTGCGGGTAATTACGATGTGGCGCCCGCGCAGTTTCTCAATCTGGCTGTTATGAGGAATCATGCCGGTGAGCATGTCGATGCCTACGAGAAGTGTGCGCAGGTGGTCGGCGTCTTTAATTATTATCACATCGAGCAAACCGTCCTTTATTGATGCCTGCGGAGCGATGAACGCATTGTTGCCATACTGCGAGGCATTGCAACACGCCACGAGAAAAGCCTTGCGCGTGTGGGCCACGCCGTCGACATTTATGCTGTATTCCTCGCCCTGATAGTCCTTGTATTCCTCGATGGCGCTGTTAAGGTAGGTGATAAGCCCTCGTTTGCCGGCACGGGCGAAGCGGTCGGACACGGCGGCGTCAAATCCCCACCCGAAAGTGCAGAAAAACGGCCGGCCGTTGGCCGTGGCATAGTCGCACGGAGTGACATGCTCGCGCGATATCACGTCTACCGAAGTGAGGATGTCGATTGGAATTCCGAGATGGCGGGCGAGGCCGTTGCCGCTTCCTGCCGGGATAATGCCCAGGGGGATGTCGGTGTCGCACATTGCCCGCGCCGTTTCGTTTACAGTGCCGTCGCCCCCGCAAGCCAGAACGGCCCGGTAGCCCTTTTCCACCGCTTCGCGGGCCAATCGGGTGGCGTCGCCGCAGCCGGTGGTGAGAGCTGTGTCGATTTCTATGCCGTGCCTGCGAAAACGTGTCTCAATCTTCTCTACGACACCTTTTTTTGAGCATGTGCCGGATATTGGATTTACTATGAGAAACAGCCTGTGTCGAAACATACGGCAAAGTTACGTTTTTTTCTTCGAATATTTTGTCGGCAGACAAAAAAATTGTATCTTTGTGCTCGAAAAATAGCCGCCGTACATACGGTTTTGAATGAAAAATCATTGTCATACTTACCTATAAATCTGAAATTCAAATTATTAGATTGTTTATGAACACAAGACGATACGTTCCTGTCATCGCCTCGGTGCTGTTCGGTGCCGCCGCGACTATGGCCGCAGGTTGGCCGTCGGACTATCAAGGCGTGATGCTACAAGGGTTCTATTGGGACTCATTTAATGATACCAAATGGACCAATCTCGAATCGCAGGCCGATGAGCTTTCAAAAAGTTTCTCCCTGATATGGATTCCTAACAGCGCCCGCGACCAGCAGGGCGGCGGCCGCTCGATGGGATATACCCCGGTATATTGGTTCACTAACCATAATACTGTTTTCGGCACCGAGGCCGAGTTGCGCTCGATGATTGCCACATATAAGGAAAAAGGCACGGGCATAATCGAAGACGTGGTAATAAACCACCGTTGCGGCGTGACCAACTGGACCGACTTCCCTGCCGAAAAATGGCGCGGCACCACATATAAACTTGGCCCCGAGCACATCTGCTCCACCGACGAGGTGCGCAATCAGTCGGGTCAGGCAAAACCGACAGGCGCGCCTGATACCGGCGACGATTTCGACGGCGCCCGCGACCTCGACCATACATCCGCGGCTGTGCAGGACAATTGCAAGGCATACTGCAAATTCCTTCTCGAAGATATGGGCTATGCCGGTTTCCGTTACGACATGGTGAAAGGCTATGCCGGTAAATACACCAAAATCTACAATGAGTACTCGGTGCCCGAATTCTCTGTCGGCGAGTACTGGGACGGCAATTACGATGCAGTGAAGGCTTGGATCGACGCCACCGGCAAGACCTCGGCCGCTTTCGACTTCCCGTTCAAATATGCCGTGAACGACGCCTTTGCTTCTAACGACCTTACCAAGCTGGTGTGGAAAGCCAACGGCACAAACCCGCAGCCGGCCGGCATGATTCATTACGGCTATCAGCAATATTCCGTTACCTTCGTCGACAATCACGATACCTACCGCGACGGTTCGAAATTCACCGGCAATGTCATTGCTGCAAACGCTTTCATGCTTTGCTCGCCCGGCACGCCGTGTGTGTTCCTTCCCCACTGGAAAAGTTTCAAGAACGAAATCAAGCGTCTTATCGCCGTGCGCAACGCCGTGGGCGTTCACAACATGAGCGCCGTGAAGGTGCTTCAATCCTCCAAAGATTGCTACATGGCCGAAGTAACCGGCGCCAACGGCAAATTGGTGGTGAAAATCGGTTCGGCATTCGTGTCGCCCGAAGGATACACCGACGAAGATATAAAAACTTCGGGTTCCGATTATTGCGTATGGACTAAAACCAATGTGGAATTCGAACCCGTCGATCCCTACGAATCGCTTCCCGAAAAGCTGTATCTTATGGGACATGTCAACAGCTATGCCTGGGCTACCGACAAAGGCATCGAAGCCGTGCGCGATGGCTCGACATATACATTTAATAATGTGACGGTCAACTCGTCGGGCACAGCTTTTGCCGGCTACTTCTCATTTGCCACCACACTTGGTAAAACATGGGACGACGTGAACTCCGGCGACCGCTACGGCGCATCTACCGACGACGAATCAATCGCCACCGGAGAGTCGGCTGCCATCGTGCGCTACCCCGCCGATGTGAACGCATCTTCGGCTAAATCGTGGAGTGCCCGCCCGTATGTGTATAACATTACCGCCGATCTCGCCTCGATGCGTGTTACGCTTTCCAGCCCCTCCGGCATTGACGACGCCGCCGTCGACACCGATGCAGAGCCTGAATATTACAACTTGCAAGGTGTGCGCGTCGACAATCCCGGTCCCGGTATCTATATCGTGCGACGCGGTGAGACTGTGACAAAAGAAATGATACGATAAAGTCTACCAAAAGGAATCGAAATTGTGATTTTTGGCTGCAAATGCCAAAAATCACAATTTTTTTTGTAAATTTGCACCGCAGTAATCGCACAATGACGCGCCTGGTGCTTATATTATTAATGTCAGTGTCTGCTTTCCTCGCAAGCGTAGCCAAGGAGAGCAAGCCATTTGTCGTGGTGATCGATGCCGGCCACGGCGGTAAAGATATAGGCTGTAAAGGCAAGCTCACCAATGAAAAGACCATAGTGCTCGATGTGGCAAAACGTCTTGGAGGCAAAATCAGCAAGAAGTATGGTGACAAGGTGAAGGTCGTGTACACACGCTCGACCGATAAGTTTGTCGAGCTTGCCGACCGGGCCAAAATCGCCAACGATGCCCACGGCAATCTTTTTATATCGATACATGTAAATTCAGTGGATAAAAAGTCGCGCGGGCGCACCACCGTGAAAGGCGCGAGTGTCTACACCTGCGGGCTTCACAAGTCGGACGCGAACCTGCGTGTGGCCATGCGCGAAAACTCGGTTATGGAGCTCGAAAAGAACAGCCGGTCGCGTTACAAGGATTTCGACCCTAATTCTTCGGAATCGTATATAATATTCGAACTCACGCAAAACGCTCATCTCAACCAAAGCCTCGATTTTGCCTCGCGGGCTCAGCGTAATCTGGTGAAGAAAGCCGGACGCGCCGACAAGGACGTGCGTCAGGCCGGATTCTGGGTGCTGTGGAGCGTGTCGATGCCCTCGGTGCTTGTCGAACTCGATTTTATATGCAACCCGACGTCGGAGAAATTCCTCCATTCCGCCGCAGGAAAAGAAAAATGCGCCACGGCTCTTTTTGAGGCGTTCGACGACTATTACAAAGATCAGAAAAAAACACAAGGAAAATGAAAAAGATATTTCGCAAAGAAGTTATAATAGGAATATGTGTGCTCGTGGCTCTGGCCATACTCATTCTGGGCATAGATTTCCTCAAAGGCGTCAACGTATTTAAGCCGACAAACTACTATTATGCCTCGTTTGAAAACGTCGAAGGCCTGGCCGTGTCGTCGCCTGTAATGCTCAACGGTTTCAAGGTGGGACAGGTGCGCGAGATGGAATATGAGTTTGACAATCCCGGCCATGTGCTGGTAGAAATGTCGCTCGACAGCCGTCTTAAAGTGCCTCAGGGTTCAAAAGCCGTGCTTGGCACCGATATCCTCGGCACAGCGTCGATTGTGCTTCATCTGTCGAAGTCGGCGACCGACCACAGTGTTGGCGACCGTCTTATCGGCGAAAACTCTTCATCGCTCCTGGCATCTGCCGGCGATATGCTTCCTGCCGTGCAGCAGATATTTCCCAAAATAGACACTCTGCTCACCAACCTTAATGCCGTGGTGGCCGACCCGGCCCTCACTGCATCGGTGAAACGTCTCGACGCAATATCCGCCAATTTGCAGACAACAACTCAGCGACTTGCAGCCGCTACGGCGCAACTCGGCCCCATCGCTACCGATGTGAAGCAGATTACAGGCAACACCTCCAACATAACATCGGACCTTGCCCAACTGTCCGGACAGATGAAAAACCTGCCCCTCGACTCGCTCGTGGCCGACCTTCAAACCACTACCGCCAACTTGCGCGCCCTTTCCGACGAACTTGGCAAACCTAATTCAACCCTCGGCCGCCTTATCAACGACCCCTCGCTCTACGACAACCTCAACACCACCATATCCTCGCTCGACTCGCTGTTTGTCGACATTAAGAAAAATCCCAAGCGCTACATTTCCATTAAGTTGCTCTAAGTGTTCGAAAATTCGAAAGTTGACTAGTCATTAGTCATTAGTCTTTGGCTATTAGTAATTGGTAATTGGTCATTAGTCATTAGTCATTAGTCATTGATAGTAACCTATAATATCTCTATAAATGTCAGAAGTAAGAGTGCGTTTCGCCCCCTCTCCCACGGGGCCGCTCCATATCGGAGGTGTCCGCACAGCCCTTTATAACTACCTTTTCGCGCGCCAGCATGGCGGCAAGATGATTCTCCGTATTGAAGACACCGACTCCCAGCGTTTCGTGCCCGGAGCCGAAGATTATATCAACGAGGCACTCGCATGGCTCGGTATTGAAATAGACGAAGGCGTCCGTGAAGGAGGCCCTTACGGCCCTTACAAGCAGAGCGAACGCCGCGACATCTATCGCGAGCACACCCGCATGCTTCTCGATGCCGGAAAGGCTTATATTGCGTTCGACACTCCCGCCGAACTCGAAGCCGCCCGTGCCGCCACTCCTAATTTCCAGTACGATGCGTCGACACGTATGTCGATGCGCAACTCCCTTTCGTTGCCCGCCGACGAAGTGAAACGCCTTCTCGACGAAGGCGCCCAGTATGTGGTGCGCTTCCGCATCGAGCCGGGCCGAAATGTCGAGGTCAACGACCTTATCCGTGGCAAAGTAGTGATCAAGAGCGATATTCTCGACGACAAGGTGCTGTATAAATCGGCCGATGACCTGCCAACCTACCATCTTGCAAATATCGTCGACGACCACCTGATGAAAGTGTCGCATGTAATCCGCGGCGAAGAATGGCTTCCATCGGCTCCTCTCCACGTGCTGCTCTACGAAGCATTCGGCTGGGCCGACACCATGCCGGCATTTGTCCACCTGCCGCTCCTGCTCAAACCCGACGGCAAAGGCAAACTCTCCAAGCGCGACGGCGACCGTCTCGGATTCCCTGTTTTCCCCCTCGAATGGCACGACCCCAAATCCGGCGATATATCCTCGGGCTATCGTGAAAGCGGCTACCTCCCGCATGCCGTTGTCAACTTCCTCGCTCTTCTTGGCTGGAACCCGGGCGACGACACGGAAATAATGTCGATGGACGAGCTTATTCAAAAATTCTCGCTCGACCATTGCTCGAAAGCCGGAGCAAAATTCGCTTTCGAAAAAGGCAAATGGTTCAATCATACCTATTTGCAGGCGATGGACGATGCCGAGCTTGCCATGCTGTTCAAGCCGGTGCTTGAAGCCAATGGCGTGAACACTGCCAACTTCTCCGACGAATATATCACACGCGCCGTATCTCTTGTGAAAGGCCGCATCAACTTTGTGAAAGACCTTTGGGACCAGGCTCGCTTCTTCTTCACTGCCCCCGATTCATATGCAGAAAAGGATGTGAAAAAACGTTGGAAACCGGAAACGCCGGCGCAGCTCACAGAATTGGCCGCTCTTCTGGAAAGCCTCGATGATTTTGCCGGAGCCGGTACCGAACCCGCAGTGTTGGCATGGATTGCCGACAAAGGCTACCATCTTGGCAATGTGATGAACGCTTTCCGCCTTACAGTGGTGGGCGAGTGCAAGGGCCCGCATATGTTTGACATAACGGCATTGCTCGGACGCGACGAGACATTGGCACGCTTGCGCGCCGGTATAGAACGAATCACCCCGGCGGAATGAATCCACTCTACAACGCCGGAATAGCCCTGTACTCTGCCGCGGCGCGCATAGCCGCGCTGCGGCAGGGCAAGGCCCGACGGCTGGTTGACGGTCATAAACAAATTTTTTCGCGAATCGAGCGCTCCGGGTGCAAGCAATTCGACGTGTGGATACATGCGGCCTCCGTGGGTGAGTTTGAACAGGCGCGGCCTCTGATTGAACGAATCCGAGCCGAGCACCCGCAGTGGAAAATACTCCTGTCATTCTTCTCGCCGTCGGGCTTCGAGCTGCGCAAGAACTACGACAAGGCAGACTGTGTCGTGTATCTGCCGTTTGACACGCCGGCAAATGCCCGGCGGTTTATCGACGCTGTAAACCCGCGCGTGGCCATTTTCGTGAAATACGAATTTTGGGGCAATTATCTGTCGGAACTGAAATGCAGAAATATCCCCACATATATTATATCTGCGATATTCCGTCCCGGCCAACGCTTTTTCAAACGTTGGGGCGGAATGTGGCGTCGGCTGTTGCAGTGTTTCACACACCTCTATGTGCAAGACCGGGCTTCGGCCGAACTGTTGCGCGGCATCGGCATAGAGAATGTGACTGTGGCCGGCGACACGCGTTTCGACCGAGTGTCGGCCGTGCGCTCGCAGCGGCTCGATATGCCGTATCTCGAACGTTGGGCCACTCCTGTCACCATCGTGGCCGGCAGCTCGTGGGAAGCCGACGAAGAAATTTACTTGCGTTGGCTTGCCGCACATCCCGATGTGAAAATAATAATTGCGCCCCATGAATTCGACGACCGGCGCATCGAGGCAATCCGCGAGTCTGTTCCCGGAAAGTCGGCGTTGATTACCGACATAATGCGGGAAGGAAAGGTCGACGATGATGTCCGTGCGGTGATTGTAAACTGTTTCGGTAAACTGTCGGCTCTCTATCGCTGCGGGCATGTGGCTCTGATCGGCGGTGGATTCGGCGCGGGAATTCATAATATCAACGAGGCAGCCGTCTATGGCATGCCCGTGATTTTTGGCCCGAAACATAATAAATTTAAGGAGGCGGCCGATTTGATAGAGCTTGGCGGCGGTTTCGAATATCACGATTTGGACTCGCTTTCGGCTGTAATGTCGCGGCTCTGTTCTTCGCAAAAATCCCTGTCCGATGCCTCCTCGATATGCGAGAAATATATCGCGGGCAATATCGGGGCCACAGAAAAAATATATAGTCTCATCTTCTCTGAAAATAATACCGAAAAATGATAAAAGCCGGAATATATGCCGCCGAATCGGCTGTCGCGGGTGAAATTGTCCGTATTCTAATCAATCATCCCGATGTGGAGATATCCTGGCTGTATGCCGAGCCGCATGCAGGGCGCGCGCTCGTCGACATTCACCACGGCTTGGTTGGGGAAACCGACTTGCGATTTGTCAACCGACCTCGCCCGGAAGAAGCTAACATGCTCTTTGTGTGTGGCGACGCCGAAGCCGCTCTCGATTTTGCATCGGCTGAGCCGGATATGAAGATAGTTAGCCTTGTGCCGGTCCAATCTCAGGATATGGTATACGGCTTGCCGGAGCTAAACCGCAAAGCCATGGTGCGTGGCGCGTTGCGGGCTGCCGTGCCGTCGGCCGAGGCAAATATTATCCTTCTGTCGCTCCTTCCTTTGGCCAAAGAAGGGCTCCTGTCCTCCGACATCGACGTGAGCATCACGCTTCCGTCGTGTCTTGTGTCCGACTCGTCCCACGGCATTTCCCAAAAAGAAATCTCGGATGCGTTGTGCAGCCTCCAGCCCGGCTTTGCATCAAAAATCAGAATAGAAGCGGACACCTCCGGGCAGGCCCGTGTGCTCACGGCGACAGTTTCGGTGGATACCGACCTCAATATCGGAGAGCTTGTCCGCCTATATGAGGAATTTTACGACGACCATAATTTTACCTTTGTAGTCGACCGCATCCCGTCGCCGCGAGAAGTGGAGGGAACAAACAAATGCCTTCTTTATCTCGACAAGGCCGACGGACGCGTTACCGTGTCGGCCGCCTTCGACGCCCCCTTGAAAGGAGCCACCGGCACAGCCGTTCATTGCATGAACCTCCTCTTTGGCCTTGCCGAACGCATAGGCCTCTCGCTTAAAGCCTCCGCACTTTAACAGGAACACTCATCGCGGAGCGCTTTGCCACAAGCAAAGAACCCTCCGGCTTGTGATTTAAACATAATACCATGAAAATGAATAAAATCTTATTCTGCGGGATAGTTGCCATGGCTGCTGTCTCGCCATTTTCGGCTTTGGCCGACGCCTCATTCCCGTTGATAACAAATATGCCGGCTCGCCAGCAGCAGTCGCTAAACGGGCAATGGCGCACGATTGTCGACCCTTTCGAAAACGGATATTACGATTACCGGCTTAACCCTACCGACAATGGATATGCGCAGGACCTTGACTATTCAGACCCTACGGAATTGCAGGAATACGATTTTGGCAAGGATAAGTTCTTGCAGGTGCCGGGTGACTGGAACTCACAGCGTCCGGAACTGTATTATTATGAAGGCACCGTATGGTACCGCAACCGTTTTACGCCCGAGATAACTCCCGGGCACAGACAGTTCTTGTATTTTGGAGCATCAAATTATGAAACGATTGTCTGGCTCAACGGAAAGCGTCTCGGCGAGCATGTGGGAGGTTTCACTCCGTTCAATTTTGAGGTTACAGGGCTGCTCAATGAAGGCGAGAACTCGCTTGTCGTAAAGGTCGACAACAAGCGTCGGCCCGAAGGTGTGCCGACTGTCAACGCCGATTGGTGGAACTATGGAGGCTTGACACGTCCGGTATCTATCGTTGAGACTCCGGCGGCTTTTGTGAGAGATTACTGCGTGCAACTTTCTCCGACGCAAAAAAACACAGTCAACGCTGAGTTTGAAGTCGAGGGCGACGGCATTGGGGAAGTCACTCTTTATATCCCCGAACTGAAAATCAATAAAAAAGTGGCCATAGGGCAGGATAGGCGAGGAAGCGTGTCGCTGAAATGCGCCCCTCTGCTGTGGAGCCCGGAGAATCCGAAACTATATGATATATGTATCATAGCCGCCGGCGACACAATCCGCGATGAAATCGGTTTCCGCACTATCTCAACCGATGGCACGCGCATTCTTCTCAACGGAAAGGAAATATTCTGCCGCGGCGTCAGCATCCATGAAGAGGCGCCTTACAATAGCGGCCGCTCATGGAGCCGCGAACATGCCCACACGCTTCTCAACTGGGCCAGGGAAATGAATTGTAATTTCGTAAGGCTTGCGCATTACCCCCACAACGAGGAGATGGTTCGGGAGGCCGAAAGAATGGGGCTTCTCGTGTGGTCGGAAATCCCTGTGTATTGGACAATACATTGGGATAACCCCGGCACATATGCCAATGCCTCGCGCCAGCTCAACGATATGATTACACGCGACAAAAACCGTTGCAACATAATCATATGGTCAATAGCAAACGAAACGCCACGCTCCGATGCGCGCAATCAATTTCTCACGCGCCTTGCTGCCGAGGCCCGCGCTCTCGACGGGGGCACCCGTCTTATTGGAGCGGCCATGGAAAAGGACGAGATTCGTCCGGGCGTTATGTCGGTCGACGACCCGCTAAGCGATGTCCTTGATATTATTTCTTTCAACGAATATATCGGATGGTACGATGGCAAGCCGGAAAAATGCGATACTTCCAACTGGGAATTCTCCATCGACAAGCCGGTGTTTATCAGTGAATTTGGCGGAGGGGCGCTGGCCGGACTGCATGGCGACCCGGCACATCGTTTCACGGAAGAGCATCAGGAAGACCTCTATCGCAGACACACGGCCATGCTCGACCGTATTCCCGGTCTGGCCGGATGCACCCCATGGATTCTTAAAGATTTCCGCTCACCCCGGCGCCATCTTCCCGGAATTCAGGACGATTTCAACCGCAAGGGACTCATCAGCGACAAGGGCGACCGCAAAAAAGCATTCTATGTGATGAAAAACTGGTATGCCAAAAAGTTGCCCCAATCCTCGGCTAAAAAGTAAATAACAATTATTTAAGCGTCACAGACGGCATTTCAACGCAATCGGTTGAAATGCCGTTTTTTTTCTGAAAAGAAAAAAAGAGACCGCAGTTGCGGTCGAATACGGTAGGCACGGGCAATTGCCCGTGTTTAGTTGGTTTAGGCAAGTTCGACTGCGGCCGCAGTCGAATATCAACTATTCATCATAACATGGGCTTTCGCCCATGCCTGCCATATTAAGCGGCTCTGCCGCTTCGTGCAAATGAATTCAGGCTTGCGCATAAAGGTTTGCAATTTTTACAGGACACCATTATTTTTTTTGATAATTTCTTGTAAATTATTTGTATTTTTAATTAAATAAAGTTAAATTTGTGGCGTATTTTTATCCTATACTTTTTTTATACCATCGTTAAACTATTTATGTCAACCGCATCCGGAGGGATGTGCTGTTGAAAAGTTAATCCTTACAAAATGTTTAAAAAATTGATTTCAGGCTTTGGAGCCTTGACCCTTGGCGCATTGTGCGCATGGGCCGATCTGCCGTTGGAACTGGTAAACAGTTCTGCCGGAGCGTATGCCGACAGCGATATCTATGTCGCTATTATCGGTAAAACAAAAGAAAGAGATATCTATTACGACCTCGGCGCCACCTCGCGCAACAAGTCGGCTGTGCTCAAGCCGCTTACTCCGAGTGTCAACAATCTGCACCATGATGCAGGCGACTGGGGATATGCCGACATTTTCACACGCCTCTCCGACATTCAGGACAACACTATCTACATTGGCGACACTTTTGCTTGCCGCCTGTTCATTTCGTTCAAGTCGCCGATGTATCTCCATGCTTTCGACGCAGGTTATGCAGGTGCCGACATGAATAACCCCGGCGACCCCAATGCCGATATCCGTTGGGAACTTATCGAGTTCACCAACTCCCCGAACGAACCCGGACAGCCTATATGGATCAACACCACACGTGTCGATGCCTTCCAGTATCCGATGGGACTCGAACTGTATTCCGCCAGCCCCGCTTACATTAAGCGTGGCGAGAAACTTTCTTACGGCGATATCATCAAAAGCTGGAACAACGCTTACGGCAACACCGTATATAAGGACTGTTACAGCAACCCCATTAGAAAAGACAATCTTGGCGGCATCATCAAGCAGCCCTCGAAGGTGCAGAGCGTGAAGGCATCGAACCTTTTCGGCGACTACATCAACCGCGTGTGGGACTATTTCCGCTATAACACGGCAAATATCTCGATGGGTGTGCTCGGTCGTTGGGAAGGCCGCGTCTACGGCGACCAGTTTGTGCTCACCTGCAAGGAAGGCACGTATTGGGCTGTCGGTTCGCAAGGTCATGTCAACAAACCCACAACCGAAGATGCCATCGAAGGAGCAGGCCCGTTCGCTGCCGGCTCCGACATCGACAAGACCGTGCAGGCCATGTTCTGCGCTGCTTTCAACCGCGGCCAGTTCCGCCTTACCACAGCCCATCAGGACTGGAACCCCGAAACCGGTGTCCGTGCTTTCACCGGCGGCTCGCAGTATCCCTGCAACGAATATGTGAAGTTCTTCCACGACACAAACATTACAGTGTCTAACGGCTACACATATGCTTTCGCTTACGACGACACATTCGACCAAAGCGCCACCTGCCATGCCTCGGCTCCGTACCGTGCGGTAGTTACAATCGGTGGATTTGTCAATCGCGGCGACGACTCGGGCAATACCGGCAATCCTTCTGCTATGCCTGCCGCTCCTGCTCCCTCGCGCAATGCCGCCGATGTCAAGAGCTTCTTCAGCGGCGCCTACGGCTCTGTCGTTCCCGGCATGTTTGTCGGCGACTGGGGCCAGGCCACAGCCTCATCTGTCGTGAAATGCGGCAATGACGATGCTTATAAATTTGACAACTTCAACTATTTCGGATTCCAATTCCCCGGCGACGCGCTTGTAGATGCTTCCGACATGCAGTATCTCCACGTCGATCTCTATGCCCCCGAGGCTATGGACGTCAACATCGTGCCCATCTCGCTTTTCCCCACCTACGATAAGGACGGAGCGAAACGCCACCTCGAGGGCGGCAAATGGAACTCGTTCGACATCGCCCTTTCCGAATTCCCCAACGTCAATTTCAGCAAACTTGGCCAGTTCAAGTTCGACGGCGGCAACGGCAAGACTTTCTATCTCGACAACCTCTATATGTGGAAAGAATCGGCCCGTGGCGGTATGCCCGCAGCTCCGGCGCCGCGTCAGGCTGCCGGCGATGTGAAAAGTTTTTACAGCGGCTCGTATGCTTCGGTCGTTCCCGGCATGTTTGTAGGCAGCTGGGGCCAGTCGACAGTCGCATCTGTCGAAAACTGTGGCGGCAACGAGGCTTACAAATTCGAAAACTTCAATTACCTTGGCTTCCAATTCCCGGGCGATGCCGTGGTTGATGTCACCGACATGCAGTTCCTCCACATCGACCTTTATGCCCCCGAGGCTATGGACGTAAATATCGTGCCCATCTCGCTTTACCCGACTTACGACCGTTCCGGCGTGTCGGTTCATCTCGAAGGCGGCCGTTGGAATTCGTTCGACATCGCTCTTTCCGTATTCTCCAACGTCAATTTCAGCAAACTTGGCCAGTTCAAGTTCGACGGCGGCAACGGCAAGACCTTCTATCTCGACAACCTCTATATGTGGAAAGAAGCCGGCAGCACAGTTTTTGAATCTATATGCCGCTTCAACGCAAGCGATTGCCAGCAGGGCGTGTTCTATGCTCCTTATACCGTGAAGTTCACATACGACAAAAATGCGCGTACCCTCGAGGTTAAAGCCCAATTCTCCGATGAGTCGAAATATGCCGGATGGACCTCGCCTATGCTCTGGCACTATGGCGGCAACCCCTTCGAAAGAGTCATGGCCGGTTCGTTTGCCGACGGTTACACCGCGACATTCTCCAATGTCAACCCCGGCGAGAAATACGAAGTGGCAGTGAAAGCGATCTTCGCCAACCTCGACGGCCGTGGCGGCATGGGCGTTACACCCGTCATGTCGTACACCGTTCCCGGTAGCCCCATGCGCATCGGCATGGCAGGCGTCGACGACATCGAAGCCGCCGAAGTAGCCGAAGTGTCGGTATGGACAATCTCCGGCATGCCTGTAAGCGACGCAAATGTTGAAGACGGACTCGCCCCCGGTGTCTATGTGCGCCGCACCGTCTACACCAACGGCAAAGTAAAAGCCGAGAAATTCATCGTCCGCTGACGCGACGCATAACCAAATAAAAACGGAGCCGTGCATCTCTTCTGCGCGGCTCCGTTATTTTCACGTCAATTCCCGCGAACGGCCGTTAATTACGTGGATTATCACGATTACGTAAAAAAGTTTTTCACGTTAATTCCCGCGAATTATTCATTAATACAAATTACGCAAGTTCGGCACGGCGAAGCCGTGATTCCTTGGGTAACCGGGTTTGGAGGCTGTATGCCGACAAGCCCGGTCGGCAACGACAATAAAAAAAGCACTGCGAGGCAGTGCCTCGTGGCAGGTTTGGCCTCGCCGAACGCTCCGGCCGGCCTCCGCTCCAACACCACGATTGGTTCGCTTTTCCCGTACCCCGCATGTCGGCTACGCCTCCATACGGGGTTAACCAAGGAGCCACGGCTTCGCCGTGTTAATTAATGGTCGATTAACGGCAATTAACGCCCCAAATCCCCGAAATTAATTTAATACACGAAATTCACGTAAATTAATTGCCGCGAATCATTCATTAATTAAAATTAATGGTCGATTAACGGCAATTAACGTAGAATAATTTTCACGCAGGCAGGTTTATTTTCTTTGTCATGTAAAAAATATTTACTATTTTTGTCGCGCAGACCGCCTCTGCAGAAGCTCCGGTCCGGGGTAACGAGAGGCGGGTTGTTATAAATACATAATAAGAAAGCGTATTCTATGCTAAAATCCAAGCGATTTTAGCATTTTTTTATTCCGATTAAAAAAATTATAAGGAATCCGCTCTTGGGGGCGGTTTAGGCCGCCCCCGCCGCTCGGG
>Ga0209064_1000674_pt1 | contig 72074 bp, 67 predicted proteins | sample Inofromicrocosms_FD_187498 | JGI IMG/M metagenome (GOLD analysis project Ga0209064, IMG submission 187498) | Mouse cecum microbial communities from Vienna, Austria - Inoculum for glucosamine and mucus D2O microcosms (SPAdes) (version 2) | ecosystem: Host-associated > Mammals > Digestive system >...
GTGGCAGTATTCGTGGGCCGTGAGCTGCTTGTACCACGGCATCGCGTAGCTCTCCACGGCGGGCGAGGTGAGGAACTCCACCCGCTTGGGCAGCCACATCACCAGTCCGTTCGAGCGGAAGTTCTCGGGGTGCATCACGAAGGGGATGCGCATGGCCGGATGGCGGAATCCGTATCCGATGCAGGGCTTGACCTTCTCGATGCAGAAGAGGGTGCGGTCGGCGATGGCCGCAGCGGTGTCGGGGTAGATGATTCTCACGTCCGGGGTGCGGATCCGGCTCCACTTCAGCCCCGCGGGGTCGGACCCCCAGGTATAGTACTGGGCAGCCGCCCGCTCGGCGAGGAGCAGGGCCGCGAGGGCCATCAGAATATGGAGCAGTCGTTTCAACGGTCAGCAGCCCGCCTTCTTGCAGTTGTAACCCGCCTTCAGCAACAGCTCCGCGACGCGGTCGCGGTGGTCGCCCTGGATGATGATCTCGCCCTCCTTGGCCGATCCTCCCACGCCGCACTTGTTCTTGAGCATGCGGGCCAGCTCGGCCAGATCCTCGTCGCGCCCCACGAACCCCTTCACCAGGGTCACGACCTTGCCGGCCCGCTGCTTGCGGTCGAGCCATACGCGCAACTGCTGCTGCCGGGCGGGCAGGGTCTCGGCCTGCTCCTCTTCGGCGGTTCGGTACTGATAGTCGGGATCGGTCGAGTAGACCATGCCCAGCCGGGATTTCCAGTCGTTTGACATGCGGTTTCGTTTTATTCGCTTCTCCTCTCCGATAACGGGAAAAGCGTTTCTCTATTTCGTGCAAATTTGTGCAAAAATAGGAAAAATTCTTATCTTTGCCTTATCATGACCGGTTTTATAGACAAAGTGCGCCGATCCGTGCCTTTCCTGCGCCGTGCCGGCGAGCAGTGGCGGGCGAGCCCTCTCCCTGTCGAGGGGACCCGGCGGCTCGTGCGGGTCTTCGTGGAGGGGTACGACGACGTGGCCTTCTGGCGCGGCATCTTCGACCATTTCCGCAATCCCTATCTGCGGTTCGAGATCTCGGTTCCCAACCGCGAGGACCTGCCCAAGGGGAAGAAGGTGCTGCTGACCATGGCCGAGTCGGCGGGCGAGGATTTCCTGCTCTGCATGGATTCCGACTTCGATTTCCTGATGGGCGACTCCACGCCCCAGTCGCGCATCGTGAACGGCTCCGGATACCTCTTCCACACCTACGCCTATGCCACCGAGAACTACCTTTGCTATGCGCCGTCGCTGCACAACGTCTGTGTGAAGGCGACCAAGAACGATACCTGGATCTTCGACTTCGAAAAGTTCCTGACCGCCTATTCGGAGCGCATCTATCCGGTCTTTCTGTGGTATGTCTATTCGGCCGTGCGGGACAGCCAGCACAACTTCACGCTCGTGGATTTCAAGAATACGGTGCGTCTGAACTACCTCGACCTGCGCGACAACGGGGCCTCGACCCTGCAATGGGTGGGGCGGAACGTCGAGCGCTGCTGCCGGCGCCTTTCGGAGAAGCACCCCGAGATGGCCGATGCGGTGGCGGCCTACGGCGGAGAACTCGCCCGCCGGGGCCTGCGGCCCGAGCATACCTACCTCTACATGCACGGCCATACGCTGCTCGACAACGTGGTGATGGTGCTCTTGCAGACCGTGTGCGAGCAGCTCAGGCGGCTCTCGATCGAGAAGATCCGTTCGTCGAAGAAGCGGGGCACGGCCTTCGCCAACGAGATGAGCAACTTCAAGAACGCGCAGCGGTCGATCCGCGACGTGCTGCTGGACAACGAGAACTATACGGCCTGCCCGCTCTACCGGGGGCTGCGGCGCGATATCGAACGCTACATCGTCCGCACGATTGTCGCCATGAAACGCCGCGGCGAGATCCGCGACGACTCCTTCTGGACCATCGTCCGCCACCTGCGCAACGCCGCGCGATAAAGCCTTGCCGTCCCTCTATTTCAGTCCGAAGAAGTTCCCTCCCGGCCCTGCGACCGGCCGCATGGGCGGTTCGGGGGCTCCGCCGGCCGTGAGGAGAACCGATTCGCCCTTTTTCAACTTCAGCGCATACTCCGCCCCGCCGATGGGCTCGAGGGCCGTTTCTCCGTCTTTCACTATCGGATGCTCCATGTCGGTCTTCAGGATGCAGGGCTCGCCAGCCAGGCTCTCGATGCGGATGGCCGTCGTCTTTCCCTTCTCCCGCACGGCCGAGACCAGAAAGGCCCCCTCGGTGCGCAGGTTCCGGAACCGGATCTCCGTCCAGCGCTCCGGCACGGCCGGGAAAACGCGGATCTTTCCTCCCCAGCTCTGCAACAGCATGTCGTGGAGGCTCTGCGCCCCCGAAAGCGGGGTTTCGATGACGGGGCCGCTCTCCCGATACATGGTATTCGGCCGCAGGGTGCGGGTGAAGAGCCCGTCGAGCATCTCCAGCGCCCGGTCGCCCTCGCAGAAGGCGGCGTAGAGCGATGCCGCGCCCGTGTAGGAGTAGCCGAGGATGTTGCCCGGGATGCCGTGCCAGTGCTCCACGGAGCGCTCCATCAGCTCCCGGCTTCCGGCCTGGTCGGCATTCAACAGATAGAGGGGATAGAACATCAGCAGGTGGGAGTAGTGGCGGTGCGAGCGGGTGTAGGGCAGCCCCTTCCCGATCATCATACCCCGTTCGTCCTGCGGATAGTCGGCCAGCCGCTCCTCCACGCGCCGCCATGTCGCACGCAGCGGATCGTCCGTGCCCAGCCGGTCGGCCGCCTCGAGCAGCGTCCGGCAGCCCCAGCGCAGCAGCGCGAGGTCGTAGTTGCAGTCCTCGGCGCTCCCGTACTCCGGGGAGTAGGTCTTTTTCAGGTGGAGCACGCCGCGTTCGTCTTCGTAAAGGAAATGGAGGTAGAAGTTGACGGCGCGCCTCAGAGCCGGATAGAGCGCCCGGCGCAGGATCGAGTCGTCCATGCCGAAGCGGTAGTGCAGCCAGAGGTTGTGGCACAGCCAGGCGAGGTTGCCGACCTGCGCCTTCTCGCTGCCCGGCTCCCCGACGCACGCCCCGACCAGTTCGAAGTCCGTGGCGACGGGGAGGGCCGCCGAGTCGTGGCGGTAGGGCTCCGGGACATTGCCCGCGAGGTTGTCGAGATGCTCCGCCACGGCGTCGACGAGCGGCTGCGCCAGCTCCAGCCGGTTGGAGGCGTAGAGGGGCCAGTAGCTCAACTGCACGTTCAGGTTCCACCAGGCGTTGGGCCAGGGGGTCGGCACCAGCCAGGGGCCGCAGTTGTCCAGCAGACCGCCGCCGGGCCGCGTCGCCGAGGCCAGCTTGTAGATCTGTGCCCAATAGAAGTTCTCGATCTTTTTGTCGGGCAGCGAAACGAAGCTCTGCGGATAGTAGCCGTGCCACCAGGCGCGATGGGCCTTTTCGAGCTCCGGCAGCTCCTCCGGATCGAGGCGCCGCACCGCCTCTCGGGCCTTCGCGAGGGCAGTCGTATCGGGGAAGGAGTGGGCACAGCTTACGACCAGCGTCCGATGCGCTCCGGAGCCGAACACCCGCCAGGCGGTCGCGGTGCCGCCCCCTTCGAGCAGGGGCTGCCAGCAGAGGGTCGTCCCGCCGCTCTCCCGAACCTGCGCTTCGGGGTTCGGGCGGTAGTCGCGAGCGGTCAGGTGGCTGCGTCCGAGCTTCTGTCCCAGCTGGTGACGCGGGGAGTCCCGGTTTTCGGGACGGAACTCCCACGAGAAGTCCCGTTCGCCCCCGGCGGCCGTAGCGTCGAATACGATGCAGGGACTTTCGGCCGCGACATAGGCCCGCCAGTCGATGGTCCCCGCGTCGGTCGAGAGACGCCCCGAGGCCTCCGCATTCCACAGGTCGAGACGCATGGTTCCCGAACGGATCTCCCCGACCGGATGCAGCAGGAAGTGGCTGATCATCAGGCGGCAGCGGCCGTGAATGCCTCTGTCGTCCGACCGGTGGTCGTGCACCGTATTGTTGCCGACGTCGATGCGCAGGGCATTCGTCTGCGGCTCCCGGCAGATATAGCTGCCCAGCGAGCCGTTGCCCAGAAACGGAGCCTCGTCCCACGCCTCGGGCAGGCGGTTCCAGATCATGTCCTGACCGGCGAGAAAGTTCTCCCAGTCGATTTGGCCGAAGCAGCCGGCGGGCGCGCAGAGCGCCGCGATCCAAAGCAGAAGCGTTCTTTTCATTTTGCAAAGGTCGGAAATATATTTCGAAAATACCGTGAAAAAAGGAGGAGCGTTCATCGCTCCTCCTTGCGTTCGGTCGTCCGTCCGCGGTTACTCGGCCTGTGCCGGTGCGGCGATGCCCTCGGCCGTGGCCCGCTCCTCCATGCGGCGGATGCGGGTGTCCAGATCGGGGTGGGTGGAGAAGAGCTGGTTCAGCTTGCTCGACTTGCCGGCGCCGGCCTCCTCCTGCATCTGCTTCAGCTTGCGGAACGAGAGGGACATGGCCCAGGGATTCTTGCCCGCCTGCTTCAGGAACTCGTAGCCGTAGTCGTCGGCGTCGCGCTCCTGCTTCTGCGAGTAGGTGGCGTTCACCAGCGCCTCGCCCAGGTCTCCGAGCTGCGACTCGGTCAGCTTCGCGGCCGTGTCGCCCTTGGCCGACACGCCGTCCTTGAGGGCCGAGGTCAGCAGCGAGGTGCGGAACGCCTTCTTCGAGTCGCGGTGGGCGATGTGTCCCACCTCGTGGCCGATGACGCCCAGCAGCTCTTCATCGCTCATGATGTCCATCAGCGACGAGAAGACGCGGATGCTGCCGTCGGGGCAGGCGAAGGCGTTGACGTCGATCACGTGGTAAATCTTGAAGTTGAGAGGAATTCCGTCGGCATCGGAGAGTCCTTCGATCAGCCGGTTCAGCCGCTGGGTGTAGGGGCTGTCGGCGTCGCATACGGGGTTGTGCGTATCCACCCAGTCGATGTACTCTTTTACGTAGGCGGCCATCTGTTCGTCGGTCAGCGTAGCGGCCTGGGCGACCTTCGTCGCGCCGCTGATCGCTTTCTTGAGGTTGAACTGCGCCATGACCGGTGCCGAAATTGTCAGAAACAACAACACGGCACTCCATCGGGTAAAAAATCGTTTCATAAAATCTACGTTTTGTTGTTTTTTTCGAGAACAAAAATAGCGAAAAAATCGCGAAGACGGACCGCGACAGCGGAATTTTTTCTACTTTTGGGTTGTTAAAACGGAGATCATGTCGAAAACCAAACGGAGAGAGATCGCGGCGGTGGCTGCCGCCGCCCTTGCGCTGGTCGCCTACGTCGGGGGCTATGTCGCGGCCGAACGGACCCTTTTGCCGCTGTGGTGCCCTGCGGCGATGGCCTTGTCGCTGAGCGCAGGCAGCTGCCTGCTCTTCATCCGGGGGTGGCAGCGCTTCACGGGAATCGAATCCCGCCCGACAGCGGTGCTCGCCTACCTCTTTTTCGTGGGCTCCCTGGCCTGGTTCGCGCCGCTGGCGGTCAACACCTGGCCGTTAGCCGGGGCCGCGACCTACGAGGAGCGGGTGACGGTGGTGGAGAAAGAGCATGTCACCCGGACGAAGTACCGCCGCGTGGGACGCCACCGCCGGATCGCCGACGGGGTGCGCCATACCTACTACCTGCGTGTCCGCTTCGCGGACGGATTGGAGAAGCGCTATTCCGTATCGCAGGCCGAGTACGGCCGGACACGGGAGCATGCGGAGAAGACGCTCGTTTTGCGCCGGGGCTTGCTGGGGGTTCCCGTCATCCGGCGATAGGACGATCCTCAATTCACGATTCACGATTGCGCCGCCTGCACTGTCATGTCGAGCATAAGGGGTCTCGGCTCCGAAGCCGAAACATCGCGACAGGACCGGGCGTACTCCATGCGGCAACCGCACTGCCGTCAGGCCTCCCGCTTGCGGACGATCCGGATGGTCGACTGCGTGGACTGGCGGATGAATACCTCCTCGCCATAGGCGTACTTCTCCAGCAGTTCGGGGGTGTATCCCCGGATGGTCAGCAGCTCCATGTCGCGGATCTTCATCACGTCGAATCCCTCTTCGCGCAGCGCGGCGATGGCCTCGTCGACATGCCACGAGTTGTCGACGCAGATGCCCAGGTTGATGGCCGAGTTGTGGATCAGGTTGGTCTTCAGCCGGAACCGCTCCATCAGGGTGAAGATGGCGGCGAAGCGCTCTTCGAGCACGAACGAGAAGTCGCGCGAACGGATCGTGAGCAGCACCTGGTCCCTCTTCAGAATCAGGATCGGCACATCCACCGGAGCCGACATGCCGCGTATCACCGTGCCGGGCTTGCGCTTGTCGCCGAAGGGGCGGACGTAGAGAGGGATGTTGCGGTTTTGCAGGGGCTTGATGGTGCGCGGGTGGATGATCTGGGCGCCGCTGTAGGCCAGTTCGATGGTGTCCAGGTAGTTCAGCTCGTCGATCTTCACGGCGTCGGCGAAGATCTTGGGGTCGGCGTTCAGAATGCCGTCCACATCCTTCCAGACCGACATCGATTCGGCCCGCAGGATGTTGGCGACCACGGCGGCCGAGTAGTCCGAACCCTCGCGGCCCAGCGTGGTCGTGGTGCCGTCGGGGGCGCCGCCGATGAAGCCCTGCCCGACGAAGACGGTTTCGGGCGCCGACTCCACCTCGGCCCGCAGCAGGGGCGCGGAGGCCTCGATGTCGACCGTGGCGTCCTTGTGACGCAGTTCGGTGCGGAAGCAGCGGCGCATGTCGATCCAGCGGTTCGCGATGCCCACGCGGTTGAGGAATTCGGAGACGATGGTCGTGGAGATCAGCTCGCCGTAGGCGACGATCGTGTCGTACCACAGCTCGGCCTCCTCGCTCCGGTAGTCGCTCTTCGCGGCGATCTGCTCCAGCTCCGTAAAGAGCCCCTCGACCGCAGGCAGGGTCGTAGGCTTGCGCCAGAGGTCGGCCACGATCTCGTCGTGGTAGCGGCGCAGTTCGGCGATCTCCTTCGCCGAGGCCTCGCGGTCGCCCAGCTGCAGCCCGCGGAATACGCGCTCCAGCGCGTTGGTGGTCTTGCCCATGGCCGAGACGATGATGAACAGATGCTCCTCGTCGCCGATGATCTTGTGCAGGTTGCGGACTCCGTCGGCATTCCTGACCGACGCTCCGCCGAATTTGTAAACTTTCATATCGTCTTTTTCCGGTGCTATTTTTCGGTTCCGACCTCCCGGTAGGGGGTGTTCGTGTTCTGGAACAGGAACGAGTAGACGTCGGTCGCCTCGTCGATCCGTTTCGAGGTGGGTTTGCCCGCTCCGTGACCGGCGTTCTTGTCGATGCGGATCAGCACGGGAGCCTTGCCGGCCTGACAGTGCTGGAGCTCGGCCGCGAATTTGAACGAGTGGGCCGGGACGACGCGGTCGTCGTGGTCGGCCGTCGTGACGAGGGTGGCGGGGTAGGAGACCCCTTCGCGGAGGTTGTGCAGGGGCGAGTAGCGGTAGATATAGCGGAACTGCTCCTCGTTCTCGCTGGTGCCGTACTCCACGGCCCATCCCCAGCCGATCGTGAACTTATGGTAGCGCAGCATGTCCATCACCCCCACGGCGGGCAGGCAGACGGCGAACAGGTCGGGTCGCTGCACCTCGCAGGCACCCACCAGCAGTCCGCCGTTCGAGCCGCCGGCGATGGCGAGCTTTCCGGTCGAGGTGTAACGGTTTTCGATGAGCCACTCCGCGGCCGCGATGAAGTCGTCGAAGACGTTCTGCTTGTTGAGCAGCATGCCGCCCTTGTGCCACGCCTCGCCGTACTCCGAACCGCCGCGCAGATTGGCGACGGCGTAGATGCCTCCCTGCTCCATCAGCAGCACGGCCGAGGGGTTGAAGCCCGGCGTCAGGTTGATCTGGAAGCCACCGTAGGCGTAGAGGTAGCAGGGGTTCTTGCCGTTGCGCTTCAGGTCCTTGCGGTAGGAGAGGAACATCGGCACGCGCGTGCCGTCCTTCGAGGGGTAGAATACCTGCTCGGTGGTGTAGCGCTCGGGGTCGAAGTTCACCTGCGGGGCGCGGTAGAGGGTCGACTCGCCCGTTGCGAGATCATAGCGGTAGATGGTGGCCGGGGCGGTGAAGGTCGAGAGGGTGTAGTAGAGTTCCGTAGCCTCCTCTTTGGCATGGAAACCCGATGCGGTACCCAGGGCGGGCAGCGCCACCTCGCGCACGAGCCGGCCGTCGAGGTCGTACTGGCAGACTTTGCTGCGGGCATCCTCCAGATAGGTGAGGAAGAGCTGGCCTCCGGCCGTCCCCACCCCGTCGAGGGCGTTCCGCTGCTCGGGAATCAGCACGATGTCGTCGGTCGGATCGTTCAGATCGAGCCGCCGGACGACGAAGTTCGCCGCATCGCGGTTGGTGGCGTAGTAGAGCTTGTCGTCCTTGCACTCGAAAAGATTGTAGTCGGAGGAGAATCCGGGCAGCAGCACCCGCAGCGGAGCTGTCGTGTCATCGGCACGACGGTAGAGCACTTCGTTGCCCGAGGTGCCCTCGGAGGCGATGACGAAGAGCCATCCCCCCTTCTCCCAGGCGTGGAAATAGCGCAGGGGGTGGGCCTTGTCCTCGTAGACGAGGCGGTCGGCCGACTGCGGGTCGCCGATCCGGTGATAGCGGATCTTCTGATACTGGTTCTGCGCCGAGTAGAGGTTCTTTCCGGGAGCGTCGTAGGCGCTGTAGTAGAACCCCTCGGAGTCGGGGGCCCAGGAGGCACCCGAGTTCTTGACCCATTCGATCCGGTCGTCGAGCAGACGTCCCGTGGCGGTCTCCATCACGTGGATCTTCACCCAGTCCGAACCCGAGGCGGCCGCGGCATAGGCGACGTAGCGGTCGTCCTCGGAGAAGGCGAGGGCTGCCAGCGCCACCGTGCCGTCGTCGGAGAGGCTGTTGGGGTCGAGGAACACCTCGCGCCCGCCTCCGCCCGCCGGTTCGCGGTAGAGGACCGACTGGCTCTGCAAGCCGTCGTTGTAGTAGTAATAGTTGTAGTCGCCGTGCGGCGCCGGAGCGCTCTCCTTGGGAAAGTCCCACAGTTCGGTGAGCCGTTCGCGGATGGCGTTGCGGAAAGGAATTTGCTCCAGATAGTCGGCCGTGACGGCGTTCTCGGCCTCGACCCAGGCAGCCGTTTCGGCCGAGGTGTCGTCCTCGAGCCAGCGGTAGGGGTCGGCCACCTCGGTGCCGAAGTAGTTGTCCACGACCTCGCCGCGCGGGGTCTCGGGGTAGGGCAGGGGCTCGATCTTCGCGACCCGCGTGCAGGCCGCCAACAGGATGGCAAGGCCGATTGCCAGGCAGATGAATAGCAGCATTTTTCTCATTGTTCCGTTTATTTGCATTGTCGGAAATTCGGGAACAAAGGTAGGAAAAATTCGTATTCGTCCGTCAGGTACAGCCTTTTTTCTGCAATGCGGAGGGCCCCGAACGGCGATTTGTATCGCAGCTCGGGGCTCTCCGTATCGCATCCGCAGATTCAGATTATGAAATCCGCTATCATCCGGTGCCATTTCGACCAGGAATATCCGGCCGATGGATGTCTCACGGGGATGGCCTTGATGCAGGTGCCGTCGGCGAGCGTGTAGTATCCGAATCGGGTGGCGGGCAGGCCGTCGACGCTAATCTCTCCGCCCCACTGCCAGCGCTCGGCCGGGAGCAGCTGGTCCCACAGCCGGCCGCCCCACGCGATGATGTATTCGGGGCGGTGCTCCTCCAGGAGCTCGAAAAATGCATCGGCGGATCGTTGCAGGTCGTTGACGGCGAGCGCCTGCCGCGGAGCTTCGGTCGTCACCTCCTGCAAGAAATTGCAGAACAATACTGAATTCCAGAATGCACAGCTCTCCTCGCCCGAAAGGCGGCGGTTCGCCACGGAGCGCTCGAATACGGTGAAGGTATTCATCCACGATGCGTGTTCCTCCTTGCCGAGTTTGTAATCGAGCAGCTTTTTCATTACGATCTGCGTCAGTTCGGGATCGGCCGTATCGGAATAGTGGCTCTCGCCGAGCACCAGCAGCCGCTTGCCGCCGATCCCCTTTTCATATTCCGCTCCGACCCATGGGCGGAAAAGAATGGATGTTTTTGTAGATTTCATTATTTTACCGTAATGTTTATAGCTGTCATGATGGTAGTTTCTCCGTTCGATACGGTAACGAGAATCTTGTTGCTGCCCTTATAGGTGCTTCCGGATATGCTGCCCAATATAACCAATATATCCCCTGTATCTGCTGTATGTGGGGTCACTCTCAGCTCCTTATATGGTGTTTCTATGGCTGTATAAAGTTCGACTTTAACAAGGTTGTTTGCTGTTCCTCCTTTGATTGTGTAGTGAATATATTTTCCGCTACCGGATTTTAATTCCAAACTGTTACCGCAGTCGAAAGTAATCGAAAGTTTTGTGTATTTTGACAATGTGATTGTGTCTCCGTTAGCCAAAGCAAAATAGATATTGTCTTCATCCTGCGTAACGCTTTGGAATATAGAGTTGCCATCCTTGCCGTCCTCGCCGGTAGCTTTGCCGAGGTTGGTCCATGTGGTGCCGTTGTCGGTCGAGACGAACCAGTAGCCGCCCTCGATTTTCAGCTGCGGGGTGATGCCGTCTTGCCCGTCCTTGCCGGGCTGCCCGTCGGCACCGTCTTTACCGTCCGAGCCGTTCTGGCCGTCGCAGCCCTCGGCCTTGATCTTGTTGCCGGCGTTGTCGGTCAGCCATTCGCCGTCCAGCGTCCAATAGTAGATGTCATCGGTATCCTGCCGCACGCCGATAACGGACGTATGGCCATCTTTACCGTCGGCACCGTTCGCACCGTCCTTTCCGTTCTGTCCGTGGTAGATCGTGATGGGCGCGCTCTTGGTGAAGGTGATGGTGTAGCCGATGTTTTCGCCGTTGCTGGTGACGGGAGCGACGCCCGTCACGTAGTCGTTGTTCTGCAAGGCCCCGACTATGGTCTGGAGCGCCGAAATGTTGGTGTTCATCTGCTTGCAGAGCTGCTCCAGCTTGGCGACGCGGCTTTCGAGGTTCCCGACCCGGTACTGGAGGCCCGAATCGTCGTAATCGTCGCTGCAACCGACGCAGACCAGTGCGGCGATTGCGAATAGGGTGAATAGTTTTTTCATAGCAATATAAATTTGATGGTTGAGTTTCAAATTTTATTGCCGTACAACTCCTCTGCGGCGGGTTCTGTGCAAAAAGAAAGTGTGGAGCTGATTTTCGTTTATCTGCAAGAAGGCTCTGACAAAACCTAACCAAAATAAACGACGTGATACCCCACACTTGGATAGATATGGGGGTATCGGGCATACGGAGATGCCTCGTCCATGATCTACACAAGAAATGAGCGCTGTTCGTTGTCCTTTGGTTTTTGAAAACTGTCAGATTTTCTTGCAAGGACAAAAGCGAAAAACACTTTCATCAAAATATGTCCGTTCGGGGCCGAAGCCCTAAACAGTCACAGAGTTAGAAAAAATTTCGCATTCCGAACAACACCTGCGGGAGTATCGCGCAAAAAATATTGAATTTAGGAATATAGCGCTCTGCACTCGAATCTTCGGACAGTTCATCTTGCGCTTCGGAGAGAATGGTCGGGGCATTCGGGAATGGACATGGAAAAGCCGGCGATCGTCCTTCCCGATCGCCGTTGCGACTTTTCTGTGTGCGGCCGGATTACCGGCCGGATGCCGGATACGGTCGGAGCAAGCGGAGGGCTCGATCCGGCTGACAGCATTCGCAATAGGTAAGGCCTGCCACGTAGTCGCGCAGCTCGGCGCGCGTAGCTGTTCGGCAGTAACGGTATTCCGCAGGCAGCCGGTGCCAATAGCGGAACTTTTGCAGGTCGGGACTGCTGGTCTCCAGGTAGATTGCACCCTCCTCCGTGCGGTCGAAGATTCCCCACAGACTGCTGTGGGCGGGGCAACGCCGGTTTGTCCGGTGATATAGATACAGGTCGCCCTTCACGAATAATTGGGCATTGTCGGCCGAGAGAGTATCGGCAAGTTCCGTGATCGACGGCTGCATGGGCTGTTGTTTCATGGCGGCATGAGTTTTGATTGTGAAAAAAAGCGCGCGATCCCGGTGCCTTGATTGATTAAGAAAGATAATAAGATACGATTATTGAACCGGGATCCGCGCATGCGGTCCGGCTATCTCCAATAATCATACGTTACTCTTTCTTAATCAATAATCGAGGCAGACAGCCTTTCGATAGCAAAAGTAAAGATAAGATTCTTTATTGCAAAATTTCATCAGGCTTTTTTCTTGTCAAATTTTCGGAAGATTGCTATTTCCGCTGGTTTACGGCAATATATGTTGCAGGATCGGAATCGGTAAAAATAGGAGAAAATATACCGAACGGCACTAATAAATATAGAAGCCGGAGTAAACGATGCAATAGAGATAGGGGTATTTTTCGTTCCGAACCGCACTCTTTGCGGGGTATTGCGCGGAAAAGATGAAGAATTTGCCTATCTTTGAATTCTGAAAAACAAGAGTTATGTACGAAGAACTGAAAAATATCGTGGAGAGGGCCTGGGAGCAGCGCGAAATGCTCTCCGATGAGCCTGTGCGCGAGGCCATTCGCGCCGTGGTGGAGCTCATCGACAAGGGTGCGCTGCGGACGGCCGAGCCGGTCGATCCCGAAAGGAGCGAGTGGCGCGTGAACGAGTGGGTCAAGAAGGCCGTGATTCTCTACTTCCCCATCCAGTCCATGCGCACCATGCGGGCCGGCGAGCTGGAGTGGTTCGACAAGATGGAGCTCAAGCACGGCTACGAGGAGTTGGGCGTGCGCGTGGTGCCGCAGGCCGTGGCGCGCTACGGAGCCTATATCGCTCCGGGGGCCATCCTGATGCCCTCCTATGTCAACATCGGCGCCTACGTCGATACGGGGACGATGGTCGATACCTGGGCCACCGTGGGGTCGTGCGCTCAGATCGGCAAGCATGTGCACCTTTCGGGCGGCGTCGGCATCGGCGGCGTGCTGGAGCCCGTGCAGGCCGCGCCGGTCATCATCGAGGACGGCTGCTTCCTCGGCTCGCGCTCGATCGTGGTCGAGGGGGCGCACCTCTGCCGCGAGGCGGTGCTGGGGTCGAATACGGTCATCACGGGGTCTACCCATATCGTCGACGTGACGGGTCCCGAGCCGGTCACCTACAAAGGCTATGTCCCGCCTCGTGCGGTGGTGGTGCCCGGCAGTTACCGGAAGCAGTTCCCGGCGGGCGAGTACAGCGTGTCGTGCGCCCTCATTATCGGCCGCCGCAAGGAGTCTACGGACCGGAAAACCTCGCTCAACGACGCCCTGCGCGACTTCGGCGTATCCGTTTAGCCTTTTCGGACGAGAGATATGAGGCGAATATGGTTCATTCTGCTCTGCGCGGTCGCCTGCCGCTCGGCCGTCTTCGCGCAGGGGAGTGCCGACCGACCCCGCACGAGCGGTAATCCGGTGTTGCCGGGGTGGTATGCCGATCCCGAGGGGGCGGTGTTCGATGATGCGTATTGGATCTATCCCACCACCTCGGCCCCTTTTGCCGAACAGACCTCGCTGGATGCCTTCTCCTCGCCGGATCTGGTGACCTGGACCCGCCATCCGAAGGTGCTTTCGACGGAGCATGTCCGTTGGATCCGCAGCGCGCTGTGGGCCCCCTCGGTCATTCGGGCGAACGGTCGTTACTACCTCTTTTTCAGCGCCAACAACATCTACGAGGGAGAATACGGCGGCATCGGGGTGGCTGTGGCCGACACGCCCGACGGTCCGTTCCGCGATCTGCTGGACAGGCCGCTGGTAGGCGAGATCGTCCATGGCGCGCAGCCGATCGATCAGTTCGTGTTCCGCGACGACGACGGACAGTATTACATGTATTACGGCGGCTGGCGGCACTGCAATGCGGTGAAGCTATCGGCCGACCTCTCTCGCCTTGTGCCTTTCGACGACGGCTCGCTCTATCGCGAGGTGACCCCTGCGGATTATGTCGAGGGGCCTTTTCTGCTCAAGCGGAATGGCAAGTACTATTTCATGTGGTCCGAAAACGACTGGACTGGCCCCGACTACTGCGTAGCCTATGCGATCGCCGATTCGCCGCTCGGACCCTTCGTGCGCGAGGGCAAGATTCTGGAGCAGGACGATGCCGTGGCACGCGGAGCCGGTCACCACTCGGTAATAAAGGGCCCCGGCGACGACGAGTGGTATATCGTCTATCACCGCCGGCCGCTGGACGAGAGCTCGGCACACCATCGGGCGACCTGCATCGACCGCCTCCGGTTCGACGCAGACGGACGGATTCTCCCCGTCCGGATGACCTTCGAAGGGGTCGGGCCCCGTCCGCTGAAATAACCTTTTTCGCATGATTTACCGAATTTCGGAGACCACCTCTACCAACGATGACGCCCGCAGCGCCTCTTACCGCCACGGCGATATCTTGTGGGCCGAGCGGCAGACGGCCGGACGCGGACAGCGCGGCCATCGCTGGACGAGCGGCGAGGGGATGAATCTCACCTTTTCACTTGTCTGGGAGCCGCGGTTCCTCGCCGTGCAGGATCAGTTTTCGCTTTTGCAGGCGGCGGCGCTGGGGCTGACCGACGCCTTCGCCGGCCTGGGGGTCGACTGCCGGATCAAGTGGACCAACGATATCTATGTCGCGGACCGGAAGCTGGTGGGCATTCTGATCGAACATACCTTGTCGGGGGCGCGGCTGGCCCGCTCGGTCGTCGGCATCGGCATCAATGTCAATCAGGTCGATTTCGACCCCTCGCTGCCCAACCCCACCTCGCTGGCGTGGGAGACGGGGCGTGAATTCGACCGCGGGGCGGTGCTGGAGCGGGTGGCGTGCGCTCTGAACGAGCGCTACCGGCAGCTGGAGCAGGGCGAGACCGACCGGCTGCGGGCGGACTACCGTCACCGCATCTACCGGCTCGACAAGCCGCAGCGATTTCGCGTGCCCGCGACGGGCGAAGAGTTCACGGGGGTGATCCGCGATGTCGCCCCCTCGGGCGAGCTGATCGTGGAGCATCCCGACGGCCGCCGGATCGGCTATCTGTTCCGTCAGATCGAATTCATCGTCGGGGAACGCTGACTGCGAACGCAAACCGCAGCCTCACGGCTTGGGGTTTTTGCCGCCGATGCTTTGCTCCGGGTAGAGCATGGATTCTGCATTCGGTTTCAAATTTGCGGTCGGTATTTTAGCCAACCCTCTGAAAGAGATTCTGAATTGTCCGGGAATCCGGACGAACTTTTTCGCTTTTTCCGTGTTGAGTTCGAATTGCAGATTGGCGCGCAGTTCTCGGTCGAGAACGGCAATATGTTCAGGCTGGACAGCATATTCCCGAGTAACTGGAAATAGAAATGTCAAAGCGACGATCTTACCTTGTAAGTCCAGAATCGGGAATGCGAAAATCAAGACTTCGGGATGGCTTTCCCGCTCCTCTTTGGGGAAAGCCTTTTTCCAAGCGGCATGAATAATCAGAGGAATCTCCTGTCTGTGACGGATAATCCCGGCACACTCTTCGGGATCGTTGCAAAAAGTTCCGTCAGGATATTCGCCGAATTTGTCGAATTGCTCGCTTGGTTCGTTCTCACGACGAATGGAGATCATTTGTTCGTCTAATTGACCTGTAATGTGTTGCAAGGGATTTTCGATGATATACGTTATTCCGTCAACGGCCACTTTTTTCCCGTCGGTAAAATCGTTGTATTTCCATCTCTCTTGAGCTGTAAGCGGAGAGATTACGAAAAACCCAAAGAGTGAAATGATCAGCTTTTTCATGGTTCGGAAGTTTTGCCGCTGCCTGCGCTCGGTGCGGGATATAATAGCTGGGCATCTTGATTCGGAGTTACATCGATATCCGGCATTTTCGACAATTTTTTGAATGAGATTCTGAATTGTCCGGGAATTCGGACGAACTTTTTCGCTTTTTCCGTGTTGAGTTCGAATTGCAGATTGGCGCGCAATTCTCGGTCGAGGGTTGCGATCTGTTCGGGTTGGACGGCATACTCTCGGAAAACAGGAACGGTAAATGCTAAAGCCTCGATCTTTCCCTGCAAGTCCAGAATTGGGAATGCGAAAATCAAGACTTCGGGATGGCTTTCCCGCTCCTCTTTGGGGAAAGCCTTTTTCCAAGCGGCATGAATAATCAGAGGGATCTCCTGCCTGTGACGAATGATTCCGGCGCTCTCTTCGGGATCGTTGCAAAATGTCCCATCTGGATATTCTCCGAATCTCTCGAATTGTATTGCAGGTTCGTCAATACGTCGAATGCAAACTACTTGCATCTTTAATTGATCGGCCATATCCTGCAATTTATTATCAATTACGTAGGTTATATTGTCAACAGTCACTTTTTTTCCGTCGGTAAAATCATCGTATTCCCATCTCTCCTGTGCGGGAGCCGCGAATGCCGTCCAAATCAATCCGAAAATAATCAGTCTTTTCATGGTTGGGTTTTGTTGCCGCCGATGCTTTGCTCCGGGTAGAGCATGGGTTCTGCATTCGGTTTAAATGTTGCATCCGGTAATTTTGCCAGAACTTTGAAGGGAATGATGATTTGTCCGGGGATTCGGACGAATTTTTTCGCCCGCTCTTCGTTGATTTCGAACTGTAGCGTAGCACGCAGTTCCCGGTCGAGAATAGCGATTTGTTCAGGCTGGACAGCATATTCCCGGGAAACGGGAGCGAGGAACGATAATGCCACGATCTTTCCCTGTAGATCCAGAATGGGGAAGGCCCAAATCAGGACTTCGGGATGGCTTTCCCGCTCCTCTTTGGGGAAAGCCTTTTTCCATGCTGAGTGGATAATCAGGGGAATCTCCTGCCTGCGACGGATAATTCCGGCACATTCCTCGGGATCATCGCCAAAAGTACCATCGGGATACTCGCCGAATTTGTCGAATTGTTCTTCCGGTTCGTCGATCCTGCGGATGGAAACCAAGTAGCTATCTAACATCTCCAGAATTGTCTTGTCGTGTTTGAATTCAATGATATAAGTAACTCCGTCGATGGTTACTTGTTCGCCATTCTTATAATCCCAATATCCACGCTGTTTTTGTGCATAACTGGGGAATGCAATGATTAAAAGAATAAAAACGAGTATTTGTTTCATGATCCTAAACAATTTTTTAATAATTCGAGAAGAAGGTTGAAATTACGGGCATCTTGGGATTCTGAATAATTCCTATAGGCTGCTATGGTTCGTAGGGAGAATATAGCTTCATTATAGGCGTAATCGTAGAGGAATTTGTTATCGCTGTTATAAGAGGCTGCAAGCAAGTGGAAAGATGCGGTGCCATTTTTTCCAAGTTGGGAATCAAAATCTTTTTCGAAAAATATATCGGAGTCCACCGAATTCTTTTTTTCAAATAAAAACCATCCAAGTTTGGACTCAATTTCGTTGTTCAGTTTTCGGGTGCGGATATCATCAAGAGGAATACGTTGGTATTGATAAGCATGAATCAGTTCTTCCATAAGAACATATCTTCGTTTCTCTCCTTTTGAACCTCCGTCCCCGAAATGAATCGTAGTCTGAACCAGCTTATTATCTATATAAAAAGGTGCAGTGTTATTGTATTTTGGATCATCTTCGATTTTGATAATAACGTTATGATCGATGGATTTGAGCAGGGTTTGTCCCATGCAGTCGTCGTATAGCTCGTCGAGCAGCTCCTGGGTAATATCGTCGTAGACCCTGATATTGGGATTTTTGGAGTAGCCGTCTTTGTTTGAGTTGTCATTATCGGTATTATCGCTTCCGGGATTGCCTCCGGGGCCCGCTCCGGGACGGCCCGGCGGTACCAGATCGATCGGATTGGTCGGACGGAAATTTTTCCAGTCGATGTCCGGGATTATGTCGAATTTGGGCCGTTTGGGAGCTACGACGACGATATCTTCGATTTCATCTCCGTTTATTAGTCCGTCATTCGGATTCGACCGTGTTTCCTCATACCCGCTCTCCCGAATGCGGCTTACCCGGATGTCGGCCACCAGCCGGTTGTAACGCTCGATGGCTTGCAGAATCGACAGAGTGTCCGTCCTTTCGAACAGGAATGCGTGGTCGACCAGCTCGCCGTCGCCGTACTTCGCAGCGGCGACCGGGTAGCCCGAAAGGCTCGTGTAGAGGATTCGTCCGGAGAAGCCGGTCTTGGGCAGGCTGTTGAGCAGCCCTGCGGCCGGGTCGTCGATCGGGCTCCGCGCCTCGTCCGGGTCGGGAATGTAGTAGGCCAGGTAGGCGGTGGTCGTCCGCTCGTAGATCTCGGCGGCCTTGACGACGACCAGCCGCGGCAGGATCAGGTCGCCGATGCGGCGCCCGTCCGGAAGGGTCCAGACGGTCTGGTAGCAGCGGTCGACGAAGATCTCCACGTCGTAGCTGGCGCAGTACGGGTTCTGCGAGTAGGCGGCGGTTTCCCAGAAGATGTCGGTCTCTCCCGGGTAGAGTACCCCTTCGTCGGTCGCGCGGGTCAGCGGCCGGGGCCGTTCGCAGGTAGCGCGTGCCTCTTCGAGGGGGAAGCGCCGGGGCGTTTCCGGCGGCGATGGCAGGTCGCTGTCGTCCGTTCGGCAGGAGGAGCCGAACAGGAGCAGAGCGAGCATCCATGGAAGGCGAGTGTTTTTCATGGTTGTCCGGTATCGAATATTTCTCAAATATAGGAATTTATTTCCGAATCCCCAAACTCCCGGGAACGGATTTTGCACCTCGTCCGGGCGGAAATTCCCTCCGCACTTTCCGGGACGGCGGCGATTTTCGAAAATATGGGAAAATGTGTTAAATTCATAACGGAAATACTTGTTGTTACAAAAATAACACTTATATTTGCACTTGGAAACGATCCGCAATCCGGAGGCGTGCAACAATAATAAACCAGATAAATCATGAATGTTCCTTCGAATCTGAAGTACTCCAACGACCATGAATGGTGCCGCGTGGAGGGTGAGTTCGCCTATGTAGGCATTACCGATTTTGCCCAGAGCCAGTTGGGCGACATCGTTTTCGTCGACGTCCCCACCGTGGGCGAAACGCTGGCCGCCGGTGACGTGTTCGGCTCCATCGAGGCCGTGAAGACCGTCAGCGACGCCTTCCTGCCCGTAGGCGGCGAGGTGGTCGAGGTCAACGAGGCGGTCGACGTCGATCCTTCGCTGGTCAACAAGGACGCCTACGGCGAGGGCTGGCTGGTGAAGATCCGTCTGAACAACCATCCCGCCGATTACGACGCCCTGCTCACGGCCGAGCAGTACGCCGAACTGATCGGCTGATTCCTTACGAACGAAGCATACAAGAATTAATATAACAGACGTATTAGTATCATGTCAAAAGTAACTGTTGTAGGTGCGGGCGCCGTGGGCGCTACCTGCGCCAACGTGATGGCCACGCGCGAAGTGGCCGACGAGATCGTTCTGATCGATATCAAGGAGGGTCTCTCCGAGGGTAAGATGCTCGATATGTATCAGGCCGCCTCGCTGATGGATTTCGATACCAAGATGGTAGGCGTTACCAACGACTATAAGAAGACGGCCAATTCGGACGTCGTGGTGATTACCTCGGGTATTCCCCGCAAGCCGGGCATGACCCGCGAGGAGCTGATCGGCACCAACGCCAACATCATGAAGAACGTGGTGGACAACGTAATCAAGTACTCGCCCCGCGCCATCTTCGTAATCGTCGCCAACCCGATGGACGCCCTGACCTATCTGGCGTTCAAGCACGCCGGCGTACCCCGCAGCCGCGTGATCGGCATGGGCGGCGCGCTGGATTCGGCCCGCTTCAAGTGCTACCTGTCGCTGGCTGCCAAAGTGAACATCAACGATGTGGACGGCATGGTGATCGGCGGTCACGGCGACACCTTCATGATTCCCCTCACCTCGAAGGCTACGATCAAGGGCGTGCCCGCTTCGCAGTTCCTCTCGAAGAAGAAGCTGGCCGAGGTGGCTGCCTCCACGATGGTGGGCGGCGCTACGCTCACCAAGCTCATCGGCACTTCGGCCTGGTATGCTCCGGGTGCGGCTGCCTCCTTCATGGTGGAGTCCATCATCAAGGACCAGAAGAAGATGATCCCCTGCTCGTGCTACCTCGAGGGCGAATACGGCGAGAGCGGTCTCTGCATCGGCGTGCCGGCCATCATCGGTCGCAAGGGTATCGAGAAGATCGTGGAGATCGAACTCTCGGCCGAGGAGAAGGAGAAGTTCGCCGCTTCGGCTGCCGCCGTGAAGAAGGTGAACAACGTGCTGCACGAAATCAACGCGATCTAATCATCGTCTCGACGATCGATTCGTATATTCGTCGGACGCCCTTCGGGGTGTCCGATTTTTTTGTCGGTTGGGGTCAGAGGGTCGCAACTGCGTCGACTGCGGTGAGCCGGGTCTCCGCTCAAGGTGTGACCGTTCCAATATTTCACCCCGACAGAGGTCGAGGGGGCTCGACGGAGATCACGGTGCGAATCCGTGTGCGCAGCACCGGCGTATGGCCCAATAATAGCGACGCGCCCCGACGGAAGGCCGGGGCGCGCTGCTGTGTGTATCTCTCGGATTACTTGATACGCTCGTAGTACTCGCGGGTGCGGGTGTCGACGCGGATCTTGTCGCCCGTGTTGATGAACAGGGGCACGCGGATCTCGGCGCCCGTGTTGACCGTAGCGGGCTTCAGCGAGTTGGTCGAAGCGGTGTCGCCCTTGATACCGGGCTCGGTGTAGGTCACCTCCATGTCCACGATCGGGGGCAGCTCGGCCGAAAGCACGGTCTCCTTCTCGGTGTGGAACATCACCTCGACGATCTGGCCGTCGGCCATCAGGTCGTAGTTCGTAATCAGGCTCTTTTCGATGTTGATCTCCTCGAAGGTCTCGGTGTGCATGAAATGGGCACCCAAATCGTCTTCGTAGGTGAACTGGTAGGGACGGCGCTCCACGCGTACGGGCTCGATCTTCGAGCCGGCCGAGAAGGTGTTGTCCAGAACGCGGCCGTTCTCCAGATTCTTCAGCTTCGTGCGGACGAATGCGGGACCCTTGCCGGGTTTTACGTGCTGGAAGTCCACGATCTGAAAGGTCTTGCCGTCCAGCTCAATGCACATTCCGATTTTGATATCAGCGGTAGTTGCCATAGCTATGTTTTTTAAGTTATTGATTTCGCGGCGGCAAAGATACGAAAAAATTCCTTAATCTTCGGTTTTGCCGCCAACTTTTTCGCCGGGCCGCGTCGTGCCCCACTCGTAGCCCTGCGTTTCGATTCCCAGCAGGGCGAGAACCCGTTCGGTGACGGTGCGGCAGAGGTCTTCGATATCTGCCGGGCGGGAGTAGAACGACGGCGAGGCGGGGAGGACGACGGCGCCGGCCTCGGTCAGGGCGGTCATGTTCCGCAGGTGGATCAGCGAGAGCGGGGTTTCGCGCACGACGAGCACCAGCCTACGCCGCTCCTTGAGCATCACGTCGGCCGCCCGTTCGATGAGTGTCTGACCCGTTCCGCAGGCGATTCGCCCGAGGGTGCCCACCGTGCAGGGGCAGACCGCCATCGCCTCCCAGCGGGCGGAACCGCTGGCGGGCGGGGCGAACAGGTCGTCGTTGCCGAAACGGACGATGCGCCGGTCGTCCGGCAGGCCGACGCCCTCCCAGCAGGCGACTTCGCCGGCATGGGAGCTGAGGACGAGACCTACCTGCTCCACGCGCGGAGAGGCGAGCAGCATGTCGATCAGTTGGCGGGCGTATATAGCTCCGCTGGCGGCTGTTATGGCGACGAGTATCTTCATTGTCGGTAGGTTTCGACGGCTTTTTCGGCGGGGTGCGGCCGGATATCGTTTCTACAAAAGTAGTTATTTTTTTGTTTTCAGTACAATTTTTTACTATCTTTATCGCTTCGATTTATAAATTTATTAAAGGGTTAATGAGATGAAAAACTGGAAAATTTTCCTTCTGTGCGCAGCGCTTCTGGGCATGACGGCCGTGTCGTGCTCCGACAGCGACGAACCGACGGTGCCGGTTCTGCCGGGCGACGAGAACAACGGCGGCAACGATAACGACGGGCGTCCGACGCTCTCCGACGTGACGGTCGAGGCCTACTACGGCGGCGATTATTACGAGGCGGGGACGGGCAATCTGTGGATCAACCTTTCGCAGGGCGACTTTACGATCGAGTACGATGAATACGACGAGATCACCGGATACACCGGAACGGGCTCGGTGGTTTGCATCGATCTGAACCAGGCTCTGGCGTCCGATCCCGACCGGGTGTCGCTCGCGGCCGGGACCTATCCGGTCGTCCTCTCCGAGGAGTTCGCCGAGGGAACCGTGAACGGTGCCGAGAGCTATATCCTGAACGTAGTCGACGGCGAGGCCTCCGAGTACTCCTTTACGGAGGGCAGCGTGACGATCACCGATCTCGGCGAGAGAATCTACACGATCTCCTGCGACCTGAAGTGTTCCAACGGAGCCGACTTCACCGTTGACTACACGGTGCTGTGCCGTCCGATCAACCGCTCGGGCGAGGGCATCATGAGCAACCTGGACAAGGACGTTGCGGTGGAGGATCTGACGCAGGCCCTGTTCCTCTACGAAGGCGATCTGTACGAGACCGGCGAGTCGGATCTCTACGTCGTCATTCTGGGCGCTGACGATTTCGATCTGAACACCAACTACGGCCTCGGCAACAGCCTGATGCTCTATCTCAACGTGGAGCCGGGTTCGTCGACGGGCATCCCCTCCGGCAAGTACGACCGGTTCGTCGATATCGAGACGGCCGAGAGCCTGCCTGCGGGCAGCTGCCTGACCGGTCTCTACTACTACGGCACCTACATGGGATGCTGGTACCTGAATTACGGGAATCAGTACGAGGCCCGTCTCTGCGAGGGCGGAGTCGAGGTGGAGAACAACGGCGCCAGCTACAAGCTCCGGGGCGAGATGAAGACGGGCGACGGCCGCACGGTGGCCTTCTCCTACTCCGGTACTCCGATTTTCGTCGACGATGCCTCCTCCTTCTCGGTGACGAAGCGTGCATCGCGTTCGCTGAAGCGATAGGCGAGGCCGGCAAAAAAAACGTGCGGGATCCTTCAGGATCCCGCACGTTTTTTTACAGATCGATGGCTTTGCAGACGAGCCCCAGTTCGCGGCACTTCTCGAGCGTGCGCGGCAGGGCGTAGCGCATGTTGCGGAACGATTTCTCGCTGTCGTGGAACACCACGATCGAGCCCCCTTCGAGGTACTTCGTCACGTTCTTCAGGCAGGTGCGCGGCGAAAGCCGGCGGTTGTAGTCGCGCGATACGATGTCCCACATCACCAGTTTGTAGCGCTTGGCGAGCATCCGGGTCTGCGCCGGGGTGATCTGGGCGTAGGGCGGCCGGAATAGCTCGCTGCGGATCAGGTCGTTGGCGAAATCGACATCTTCGACGTAGCGTTCCAGGCTCATCCGCCACCCCTTCTGGTGGGAGTAGGTGTGGTTGCCGACCCGGTGTCCGGCGTCCACGATCTTGCGGAACAGGTCGGGGTACATCTCGACGTTCTTGCCCAGCACGAAGAAGGTGGCTTTGGCATCGTACTTGTCCAGGGTGGCGAGTATCCACTCCGTGATGCCCGGGGTGGGGCCGTCGTCGAAGGTGAGAAACACCCCCTCCCGGTCTTCGATCTCCCAGATGAGGTCGGGCATCAGACGACGCAGTATTTTGGGCGGTTTGATTCGCATGGTCGAATGGATTGACCGGCAAATTTAGCAAAAATCCGTACGGAATGAAAAAAATTGTCCGATTTGACGAAACAGCGAATTTTTTTTACCTTTGTGAAATAACCTCTTAAAACATATCCGATATGAAAAAATGGTTTCATACGCTGCTTCTCGCACTCGTCGCAGCCGGATTCCTGCCGGGATGCGACGCGCTGAACAAGTTGTCGGACGCCAAGCGCAACTCGTCGCAGGGCGCTCCATACGAGGTGGTCGTGATCTGTACGCAGCCCCAGTGGGAGGGTGCGCTGGGCGATACGCTGCGGGTGATTCTGCGGGCTCAGGACCCTTATCTGAATTCGGCGGAGCCGCTTTTCAGCCTCTTCCAGGTGACGCCGCGCCACCTGACCAAGATCGTCAGCGACCACCGCAACCGGATCGACGTGGATATCAATCCCAATTACGAGCAGGTGTCGGCCGACGTGCAGTATGACGTGGCCTCCTCACCGCAGGTCGTCCTGACGCTCAAGGCTCCGACCGAAGGGGCGCTGACCGCCTATCTCTCGGAGAACCGCAGCAGTCTGGTGCAGTTGTTCGAGAAGAGCGAGCGGGACCGCGACATAGCCTACGCCCGGAACTATAATGAGAAGTTCATCGGCGAGCAGATCGAGAAGACCTTCGGGGTCCGGATGACCGTGCCGAAGGGGTATGTGCTGGCTAAGCAGAGCGCCGATTTCATGTGGATGCGCTACGAATATCCTTCGGCCAGCAAGGGCTTTCTGATCTACTCCTACCCCTACACGGGCAAGATGTCGCTCTCCGAGGGCGAGGTGCAGGCCATGCGGCTGAAGTTCGCTGCCGAAGTTCCCGGACCGTCGGCGGGCTCCTACATGACTACCTCTTCGGTCTTCCCGCCGCAATACCGGCTGGTGAAGATCGGCGACCGGACGTGGGCCGAGCTGCGCGGTTTCTGGGATGTGGAGAACGACTTCATGGGCGGTCCCTTCGTCAGCTACTCCACGCTGGACGAGGCGACGGGGCGGGTGCTCACGATCGACGGCTACGTATATTCGCCGAAGCTCGACAAGCGCAACTTCATGCGCGAGGTGGAGCATCTGGTCTACATGATCGATTTCCCGAAGGCGCAATAGCGGGGCCTTTGCAAATGAAATTACGGGGATGAGTTCATCGGAACTCATCCCCGTATCGTTTCGGGAGGATCGGCCTAATAGCCGAAGATGGTCTCCTGCGAGACGATCTCCACGGGGCCGAGGGTCTTAGGTACTCCATGTCGATGTCGTTGCGGTCGCCCAGAATGACGTAGTTGTAGGGGCGGTTTTTCACCCACTCCTGCTGGAGCGCCACCACGTCGTCGAGCGTCAGGCTCTTCAGCGTCTCGTAGAGTTGGCGGTCGCGGTCGCAGTCCACGCCCTTCTCGCGGGCATTGATGTATGCCCAGAGGATATCCTCCTTGGTGGTGCGCTGCGACTCCAGATTGCCCATCAGCTGCTGCTTGGCCAGGTTGAAGGCGGCTTCGGAGCGGGGCATGTTCTCGATGATCTCGTCGAATGCCTCGATGGCCGAACGCATCTTGTCGTTCTGCGTGGCGATGAAAGCCGAGTAGCTGTACGGATCTTTTCCTGTAGTTCCCTCACGAAGCTCGGCCCAGGCGGAGTAGGCCAGCGCACGCGCCTCGCGCATCTCCTGGAAGACGATGGCATTCATCCCGCCGCCGAAATAGGCGTTGTAGAGGGCGACGAGGGCGTCGTTGTCGGTCGAGAAGGGGATGCCCAGATTGGTGCACTGGATGTAGTAGATCTGCTTGGCGTCGTATTGTGCCAGTACGACCCGGTCGGAGGGGGTGGGCTGCATCGGGTAGTGGGCCTTTTCCACGACCTTCAGGTTCTCGCCGACCCGGTGGTTCTCGTCGAGCTCGGCGATGAGCTGCTTCTCGCTCAGCGGACCGTAGTAGAGGATCCGGTGCTCGATGTCGTTCAGACCGCGCAGTTTCGCCAGCAGGTCGTCGGAATCGAGGGCGAGCAGCTGCTCGTCGGTGAGCGTGCAGGCCTTCACCCATTCGGAGCCGAACCGTACATAGTTGTACAGCGCCCGGAAATTGGCGCTCTGGTCGAGCTTGGCGTCGTTTCGGGCCTTGATGAGGTCGCGCTTCAGCTCGGCGAGAATTTCGTCGTCGCCCACGGAGCGCTGCAACGCCTCCTCGGCCAGTCGCATGGCGGCCTGCATATTCTCGCCCAGGCCCGAAATCAGGACATAGGTGCGTTCGAGGGTGGTGATCACGCGGAAGTCGCAGGCCAGATCGTAGAAAGCGCGGGCCAGCTCCTCCTGCGAGTGGGCGTCGGTGCCCAGATAGGTGAGGTACTCGCTCATGACGGAGAGCGCCGGATCGTTTTCGGTGCCGAAATCCCAGCAGTAGATCAGACGGAAGAGGTCGTTGGTCTCGTTCCGCTTGTAGAGGACCTCGATGTCGCTGCCCGTCCTGGCGATGCTCATGTCCTTTTCGAAGTCGAGGAACTGCGGGGCGATGGGTTTCACCTCGCTTTGCTGGATTTCGGTCAGGAAGCCGCTTGCGACGTCGCGGTTGGCGGCGATGGGGGTGATATGGGGCTTCTCGATCTTCTTTTGATTCTTGTCCTCGCCCTCGCGCTTGTAGACGGCCACGTAGTTCTCGGCACCCAGATTTTTCTGTGCCCAGGCCACTACCTGCTCTTTGGTGATCTTCTCCAGCCGGTCGAGAGCCGTCACCTCGTCGGCCCAGTCGGTGCCGTTGGTGAAGGAGTCCACGAAGGCCATCGCACGGCCCTGGTTGGAGTCCATGATCTGCATCTGGCGACGCTTGTAGTTGGCGATGGTCGATTGCAGCAGTTCTTCGTCGAACTCGCCGTTGCGCAGCTTCTCCACCTCTGCCAACAGCAGGTCGCGCACCTCCTCGAGCGGCTGTCCCTCTTTCGGTCGGCCGAGCAGGAAGATGGCGCCGCGGTCGGTCATCATCTCGTCGAAAGCACCCGAGTAGAGCACTTTCTGCTGCTGGGTCAGATCCACGTCCAGCAGACCGCACTTGTCGTTGCTCAGGATCGAGCCGACCAGCTGGGCGATCTCGGCATCTTCGCTGCCCGCGCCGCCGGCGGTGGGCCATGCCATCCATATCATAGCGGCCTCCAGACCGTAAACCTCCGCCGTCTTGGGGGCGGTGATGGGTTCCTCGGCCGGTGCGGTGAACTGCGGCAGTTCGGGATTGGGCTCCAGCGTGCCGAAATACTTGTCGATCAGGGAGATCATCTCGTCGGGATCGAAGTCGCCCGAGAGGCAGACGGCCATGTTATTGGGCACGTAGTAGGTCTTGTAGTAGTTCTTGATGTTGGTGATCGAGGGGTTTTTCAGGTGTTCCTGAAAACCCAGGACGCTGTGCTGCCCGTAGGGGTGGTTCGGGTAGAGCAGAGCGGAGATCGTGTCGAAAACCTTCTCGTTGTCGCTCGTGAGCGACATGTTGTACTCCTCGTAGACGGTCTCCAGCTCGGTGTGGAAACCGCGGATCACGTTGTGGGCGAAGCGGTCGGATTGGATCTTGGCCCAATTCTCCACCTGATTCGAGGGGATGTCCTCCGTGTAGACCGTCTGGTCGTTGGAGGTCCAGGCGTTGCTGCCGTCCGAACCGATGGCGGCCATCAGCTTGTCGTATTCGTTGGGGATCGCCAGCTTCGACGCCTCCTGCGATACGGAATCGATCCGGGCGTAGATCGCCTTGCGCTCCTCCGGGTCGGTCGTGCGGCGGTAGACCTCGAAGAGCTGTTCGATCTCGTCGAGCAGCGGCTTCTCGGCGGCGTAGTCCTGCGTGCCGAACCGCTCGGTGCCCTTGAACATCAGATGCTCGAAGTAGTGGGCCAGACCGGTCGTCTCGATCGGGTCATTCTTCGCGCCCACCCGCACGGCGATATAGGTCTGGATGCGCGGCTGCTCGCGGTTGACAGACATGTAGACCTTCAGTCCGTTGTCGAGCGTGTAGATGCGGGTCTTCAGCGGATCGCCCGCGACGCTCTCGTACTTGTACTTGCCGCAGGCCGTCAGCAGCAGGGCGACGGCGGCGATCAGTAAATAGAGCTGTTTTTTCATAGGATTGTTATTTGGGTTTTGTCGATTCGGACGGATCAGGCGAACCAGCCCCGGACGGTGGGGATCAGGTCGCCGACGATAAGGATGAGCATGTAGATCGAGGCCGCGAGCTTGATCCCCGTACCGGCCACGAAGGCCAGGAACGAGCCGATGCCCGCCCGCAGGGCGCGGGCCGTGTCCCGCGAGTCGTGGATCAGCTCGCCGATCACCGCCCCCAGAAAGGGACAGACGACGATGCCGATCGGCGGAAAGAGGAAGAAGCCTGCGAAGACGCCGAGGGTGGCGCCGACGACGCTGGCGCGCGAACCGCCGAAGAGGCGGGTGAGGTAGCCCGGGAGCAGATAGTCGACCAGCGACACGACAACGGTCACGGCCGCCCAGATCCAGAGGGCGGCGGGCGTGAGGGCTGACCCCGAACAACCGTAGGCGCAGAGAAGCCCGGCGTAGCTCAATATCACGCCCGGGATGACCGGGACGATGCAGCCCACGATGCCGGTCACCGCCAGCACCAGGGCCGCCAACAGCAAGAGAATGTCCATCATAGGACAAAGATAGTAAAAAGCGGGGGCAAAAGCAAGTTTCCCTGCAATTTGCCCCCGCAGAAACAGCCAAGCCCCGCCGTCGACCGCATATAAATATAAAAATCATGAATAATTCCGACTTGCGGTTTGGGCGGGGCTGGCTGTGAAAAGAAGCCGGACAACATGAACGGATCGAAGAGCTGTGCTACCAGAAAAAGAAATGATAAGAAATCCGTTCAGAGGCCTTCCGTCATGGAAAGGCGCGGATAAAATGGCATGCCCTGAGCGGGCATGCCTCCCCAAATGTGTGATAAAAGGGGGAACGTCCAGCCGATGCCAAGCACTCAATCCTTGCGCACAGAACTTCTTCGGCGGACGTTCCGATATGTAGGGTGGATGAATTTTCGAAAACGGCATGCCCGCCAGGGATGGCTGATAAGATGAGGGCATGCCGACCATTCGTGTGAAGGATGGCTCTCAAAGGGTGGAACGCACCGCCGTCGAGGCTACTAAATGTAGAGTGATATGTTACGAAGCCATCGACGGCGGGCATTCCTCTTTCTAATCTTGGTATTATGCTGCACCGGGACCGGTCATTTATGTTCGTTTCGGCGATCTGCGCACTGCGTGTATGGTTCGTGAAGGTGCATGCGCCGATAGGTCGGGATGTTTCGACTTCGCACCTAAAGGTGCTCCACTCGGGATGACAGCGGAAGCTGTCATCCCGAGTGGAGCGCAGCGGAATCGAGGGATCCCGACGGTCGAGATCCTTGCAGGCTGTGCAAGTCGTATGGAATATGTCTTCTCGATGCCGGCGCATAACGGTTGGGGTTAGCAGGTTGGGAGTGCGCCCTGGGAAATAAAAGAAGGACGCGGTGTCAGCCCCTATTCGTAGGTCTTGGGAACCCTTGCACGGAAGCTGTCCTGCGCCCTTGTCTGTTCTGTCCGTAAAAGGACAGAACATAACAAGGACTGACAACGTTTATACCGTGCAAACAACCTCTTTCGAGGGGCCCAAGTTTACGAATAGGTATAAAGAGTTGTTTACCCTTTAAGTTATGTCGGTCGGTATGCCGAATTATACAATCGCAAAGTTAGCATAATTTCTGCTTTCTAAAGTGTTTCTGAGTGCAAATATACAAATAATTTTTTATCTGGACATATAGACAGAGTAAAAAGTTGCAAATGCGAGACATTTTTGTAACATGAAATTTCGCAAGCCGAAACGAACCGACGAAAAATTATCCGAGTTAATAAGACTTCGGATGAAAGAGTTGCGTTCGATTCACGGCTTGTCGCAGGAATATCTGATAGAACATACAGGATTGGACATTTTTCATTTCGAAAATGGTTCTAAAAATCCAACAACTGTATCGTTGGCTGTTCTTTGTGATTTTTATCATATAACTTTAGGGGAATTTTTCACTCCGATGAATTATCCTCCCAAAGAGAAGTAGACAATAAAGAGGCCGGCGGAAAGATTTCTTTCCGCCGTTTTTTTGTCACCCCGAGCGCAGCCGAGGGGTCTCGACGGTGAAATGTCGAGAGCCATTGTGATTCGCACCGGTGCATGTTCGGCGAACTCGAGACCTTTCGACTCCGCTGACGCTCCGCTCAAGGTGACAGAAGAAGTGATTGTCATTCCGAGCGAAGCCGCAGGCGCAGTCGAGGAATCCCGATGGTCGGACGGGCGTGAACCCGTGCGATTCGCACCGGAGAATGTTCCGTCAGGTCGAGATGTTTCGACTTCGGGGCTGGCTCCTCCGCTCAACATGACAGCCGGCCGATTCGGCGCTTTGCGCCGGCAGTCCGCAGCCACCCCGGGCGAAGGACTGCACTCAAACGTTTGTCCTTCGCTGGCTGCGCACTGCGGGTATGTATTGCAAAGGTGAATGTGCCGTTATGTCGAGATGTCTCGACTTCGGGCCTGCGGCCCTTTGCTCGACATGACAGCTATCCATTGCTAATTATTGTTTTATCTTCGAGAAAATTCCGGACAATTCTGTTTTATTGCTGAAATCTTGCTCTATTATGTAGATAAACTGCTATCCCCATGAACGAAATCACTCTTATCCAGAACAAAATCTACGAAATCCGCGGACAGCGGGTCATGTTGGATTTCGATCTCGCCACTCTTTACCGGGTGGAAACGAAAGCTCTCAATCGTGCGGTGAAACGGAGTATCGAGAGATTTCCGGAACGCTATATGCTTCAGTCCTATCGGATCTCGGAAATCGGAGTGGCCCCTCCCGCAAAAGAGAATCGCCGCCCCGGGATTCGGAGCGGCGATTCGTTACTATTCGAAAGTCGAATTACTCGGCCAGCGGAGTTACGCTGACATAGGAGCGACCCTCGCGCTTCTTGCAGAACGACACCGTGCCGTCTACCAGAGCGAACAGGGTGTGGTCCTTGCCCATACCTACGTTCTCGCCGGGGTTGTGAACAGTACCTCTCTGACGAACGATGATGTTGCCAGCCTTAGCGAACTGACCACCGAAAAGTTTTACACCGAGTCGCTTGCTCTCCGACTCACGGCCGTTCTTCGAACTACCTACACCTTTTTTGTGTGCCATGTTTCTCTAATTTTTAAGGTTATGCAACGATTTCTTCTACCAGAATCTGGGTCAGGTACTGACGGTGGCCGTTGCACTTCTGATAACCCGTTCTGCGCTTCTTCTTGAACACCAGAACTTTGTCGTCCTTGAGGTGCTTCAGAATCTTGCACTTTACCGTGGCGCCTTCTACTACAGGTGCACCAACTTTGACCTGACCGTCGTTGTCTGCGAGCAGGATTTTGTCGAAGCTCACCGACGAGTCTACCTCGCCCTGAAGACGGTGAACATAGAGCTTCCGACCTTTTTCAGCCTTAAACTGCTGACCTGCAATCTCTACTATTACGTACATTTACTAAAATTGTATGTGTATGAACATATTTCGGACTGCAAATATACGCAATTTTTCCGAACGGACAACACTTCGTTCAACTTTTTTTCGCGCCGGAGCGGTTTGGCATATTTTTCGGAGTGGGGTCGGCGAATTCAGTGTGACCCCGTATGCGTCGTATCGTCATAGTTTCGGACAACCCCTTTTTGAGCCGCGCGGTGAGCCTTTCGCTCGCAGGGCTCGGGGCCGAGGTGTGCTGCGTGGCAAGCCGCGGAGAGTGGCTCCGCATTTGCGAGCGGGGGGCGGTCGATCTGCTGATCGTGCTGCGTGCAGCCGGGTTTCTGGCGCGCGAGCGCGAGGTCGAGCGGCTGAGGCGGGCCGTCGGAAATCCGCGTCTCTATATCCTGACGTGGCACCACTCCGAGCGGATCGTGCTGGCGCTGCTCGAGCAGGGGGCCGATCAATGTATGACTTTCCCGGTCAACCTGGCGCGGCTGCGCCGCAAGGTGGCCGAGGAGCTGACGGGCGTTTATGAGTAAATTGTGGTTGACTTTGTTCGTGCTGTTGCCGGGCAGCTGTCTGGTCATGGGGGGCGTGCTGGCGCTGCGCTGGCTGATTCGCCGCCGCCGGAGTCGCAGGCAGCGGCTTACGATGATCTATCTGCGGACCCTGCTGCTCCGCTGCGACGGCAAGGGGCGCGCCCGGTTCCCGTTCGTCGACCGCCCCGGTGCGGACCGGGCGCTCGCCGAGGCGATTGCCGGTTTGAGGCGGATGACCTACGGGTGCGACGCCGCGGTGTTAAGGAGCGTCGTGCGGAGCTACGATCTGGAGGAGAAGCTCCTCCGGCGGCTGCGGCGTCCCGGGGCGGACCGTCCCCGTCTGCTGGCGCTGCTGGCGGCCCTGCCGCTGAGCAGCCGGATGACGGTGCGGCTGGAGCCTTATGCCCGGTCGCGCAGTCGTGCGGTGCGGTTCTATGCCCTGCTGGCCCGTCTGGCGGCCGATCCCGGCGAGGCGCTGACGCTGCTTCGCGAATATCCCGATCCGTTCAGCCGCTTCGAGTGCGCCGAGCTGCTGGCGCTGATGTGCCGCGGCGGCCTCCCGCTGGCCTGCGACACCCTGCTGCGAGCTTCCGAGGAGAATCTGCGCCGTGTAGGGCTCTGCATGGCCCGCCACTTCGGAATCGACAGCGTGCGGGGGCTGGTGCTGGGGCTGGCCTCCGACGAGCGGGTGGGGTGCGAGGCGTTGGAGACGCTTTGCGACCTGCATCTCGCTCTTCCCGACCGTTGGGCCGGGAGCGGCCCCCTCTCGGCCGAGGAGCGGCGGTCGCTGCTGCGGCGGGCCGCCTATGAGGGATATGCCCTGCGGGCGGTCGAGCATCTGTTGTACGGCGAGGAGCGGATCGCTTTCGAACGGCTCGCCGCAACCTATAAATCCGCTGCCTTATGGACGTGATCCGGTGGACGGTGCTGGCGGTGTCGGCTGCGGTTTGCGTCGTGGCGCTGGCGGCGTTGTGGCGCCTGTGGCGTGGCCGGCGCGAGGGGGAGTGGCTGCGGGGCCGGATGGCCGGTTTCTGCGATGCGGCGGACGGGGCGGGGATCTCCCTGCTCTACACCGGGATTCGCGACGCCGGGGAGGCGGCTGAACTGCTCGCCGAAGAGTATGCCCGTTACGAGGTGATCGTGGTGGCGGACTCCGAGACGCAGGCGCCCCTGCTGGAGGAGCTGAAGCGGCGCTATGCCCTGGCGGCGGTAGACTACCGGCCCGGAACCGAACTGCCGGTCTTCGGCGTTCGGGGGCTCTACCGGTCGCAGTCCCGCGGGTTCCGGCGGCTGGTGCTGATCGACAGGGAGCGGAGCGCTCCGACGGACGACTGGGATGCCGCCGCCGAGGTGGCCTCCTTCGACTGGCTGCTGCCGCTGCGGGCCGGAGAGCGGCTGCTGCCGACGGGGCTCTGCCGGCTGGCCGCGGAGGTGAACCGGGATGCCCGGAGGACGGTGCGCGTCGTGACCTCGACGGTCGGCGTGCCCGCTCTGATGATCGCCTGGGAGGAGCTGGCGGCCATCGGCGGATTTTCGCCCCGTCTGCTGCTGCGGGTGCATCGCAGCCATCGCCGGCAGGTCGGGGAGGCGGTGTTGCGCTCCGTCGTTCCGCCGCCCGGAGGGAGGACGCGGATCGCGGTCGCGGCCTTCGCGGTCGTGTGGGCGGCTGCGGGTTATTGGGCGGGCCGTTGGGTGGGGCTGGCCGGCTGCCTCTGCGGATGGCTGCTCGTGTGGGTCGTCGCGAGGGCCGCGGCACCCTATGTCGCTCCGCTCGCCGGACCTGTGCAGGCGAGGCGCGAGGCCTGGAGGTGGCTGTTGCGAAAATTTACTGTGAAAAAGTTCACACTTTCGTAAAATAATATTAACTTTATACTCGTTAATGAAGTGAACCGATCAAAAATTTCCGACACCATGTTGACTGAAGAGGTGCGTAATTATCTCCTGACCAGCGTATTCAATGCGGCGGTCAGAGCCGGCGGCGCTATCATGCAGATCTACAAGCACCGCGACGATTACGACGTGACGCTCAAGAGCGACCGTACCCCCATCACCGTGGCCGACCGGGCCGCGCACCGCACCATCCGCGAATACCTGGGGCAGACCCGCATTCCGATATTGAGCGAGGAGGGGCGCGAAATGGGATACGACGAGCGTTGCAACTGGGAGATGTTCTGGCTCGTGGATCCGCTCGACGGTACGGTGGAGTTCATCAAGGGCAACAATGAGTTTACGGTCAACATCGCACTGATGGAGGACAACCGGAGCGTCGCCTCGGTGATCTACGTCCCCTATTTGCAGAAGATGTATTTCGCCGCCCGCGGATTCGGCGCTTTTCTCAAAGAGCATGTCGCGCCCGACGAGACGGCCGCCTACTCCGCCGAGGGGATCATGCAGGGGGCCGGACGTCTGCCTTTCGTCGCCCTGCCGAAGGGGCGGCTGCGCGTAGCGGTCTCCCGGTCGCACCAGACGGCCGAAACGGCGGCGCACATCGATGCCCTGCGCGGGCGTTATCCCGACCTGGAGGTGGTGGAGCAGGGCAGTTCCTACAAGTTCTGCATGCTGGCCGAAGGGTCGGTGAACTACTATGTCCGCACTACGCACACCTACGAATGGGACACGGCGGCAGGCGAGCTGATCCTCGCGGAGGCCGGCGGCGTGACGCGCGTCCTGCCCGACGACGCGGAGCTGAAGTACAACAAGGAGAATCTGCAGAATCCCTGGTTCGTCTGCCGGGGCAGGGGGCTCGATCTCGACTGACCGGCGGCGACGGCCTCCGGGGCGGCCGCCGTGCGGGCGGACGTTTTTTGCATCTTGGCGCGCCTTTTTTGAATACTCTGGAAATATTTTGTTATTTTTGTGCTTTCAAAAACTCTCAAAGCCCTTTTTCAGCATGGAGAAGACCGTAAAACTGCACGACAAAACTTTCCGGGTAATGATCCCCGCCGAGAAGATCGACCAGGCCGTGACGGCGGTGGCCGAACGGATCAACAACGACTATGCCGACAAGGATACTCCGCTCTTCGTGGGGGTTCTCAACGGCTCGTTCATGTTTCTGAGCGACCTGATCAAGAAGATCGAATTCAACAGCGAACTTTCGTTCGTGAAGATCTCCTCCTACGAGGGAACCTCTTCGACGGGACAGATCAGAAGCCTGATCGGACTGAACGGATCCATCGAGGGCCGGCATGTCATCATCGTGGAGGATATCGTCGATACGGGCGAGAGCATTGCCCACATGATCGCCGATCTGGAGAGCCGCAAGCCCGCCAGCGTCGAGGTCTGCACGCTCTTCTTCAAGCCCGCATCCTACTCGAAGCAGTACCCGATCCGCTACCGGGCTCTGGAGATCGGCAACGAGTTCATCGTGGGCTACGGTCTGGACTACGACCAGCTGGGCCGCAATTTGAAAGACGTTTACGTCGTGACGAATGAATAACGAGAAAACCGATACCGACCTGCTCGACGGAGGGCGCAAGCTGCCCCTCGTCGAGGATTTCTATACCATCCAGGGCGAAGGCTTCCATGCCGGCAAGCCCGCCTACTTCATCCGCCTGGGCGGTTGCGACGTGGGCTGCCGCTGGTGCGACGCCAAGTACACATGGACCCCCCGGCTCTATCCGCCCGTCGGGATCGAACGGATCGTCGGCCGGGCGACGGGCTGTCCGGCCCGCGCCATCGTCATAACGGGCGGCGAGCCGCTGCTCTACCCGCTCGGGCCGCTGACCGGCATCCTGCGCGAACGGGGGCTCGAGATCTTTCTCGAGACCTCGGGGTCGCACCCCTTCAGCGGCTGTTTCGACTGGGTGTGCCTTTCGCCCAAGCGGCAGCAGCCTCCGCTGGAGGAGGCCTATGCCCGGGCCGACGAGCTGAAGGTGATCGTGGAGCGGGAGGAGGATTTCGACTGGGCCGAGCAGAACGCCCGCCGGGTGCGCCGTTCGTGCCGGCTCTACCTGCAGCCCGAGTGGAGCGTCGCGGAGCGGATGATGCCCCGCATCGTCGAGTATGCGAAAGAGCACCCCGCCTGGTCGATCTCGATCCAGAGCCACAAATACATGCGGATTCCCTGACATGATTGCCCTGCGCTCCCGTCCGAGCAAGTTCTTCTGGCTGGTGCTGACCGTCGTGACGGTCGGTTTCACGGCTTTCGTGGTGGTGCGGAATCTGGTCCACGTCTGGAAGATCAAGCGCAGCCTTTCGCAGCTCGGGGAGCAGCGTCGTGCCTACCTCGAGCAGATCGAGGCCGACAGCGCCCTGATCGAACAGCTCCGCTACGACGACTATCTGGAGGAGTACGCCCGCGAGCGGTTCCGCATGCAGCGCGACGGCGAGCGGGTCTTTCTCTTCGAAGAATGAACGATCCCGGGCGACTGGCCCGGGATTTGCAATTTCATTCGCCGAACCAAAATCTTAGAAGCGAATGAATCACGGTATCAGTATTCTTTTCAGGGCCATCCCGCTGGCGATGGCCGCTTTCTGTTTCGCCTACGGAGCCTACGTATTCTCCGCGGGCGACGATCCGTCGCGTCTGACGGCGGGTCCCGTCGTTTTCTTTCTGGGAGCCATCTGTCTGGCACTCTATTGTACGGCCACGACCATCATCCGGCAGATCATCGGCAGCTATACGAAAACGGCGAAGTATCTCTTCCCGATCATCGCCTATGCGGCGGCGCTCCTCACTTTCGTCTGCGGCACGATCATGATCCGCTCCTACATGCCCGGCAGTTACGTGACGGGCCACGTCGTCTGCGGACTGGGCCTGATCGCCGCCTGCGTCGCTACGGCTGTGACCGCCTCCACCCGCTTCAGCCTGATCCCCGCCAACTCGGCCGACGAGACCTTCTCGGTCAACCGCGACGGTTTTTCGGCCGGCAGGGTGGCGCTGCTGATCTCGCTGGTGGCTATTTTCGCCCTGGCGGCCTGGATCTGGTGCATCCTGCTTCTCATTCGCGGGGCGAGCACGCCTCATCTGGTCGCCGGCAGCGTCATGTTCGGCATCGCCTGCGTCTGCACGTCGCTCATCGCGCTGGTCTCCAGCATCGCCCGGCAGGTGCGCGGCTGCTATACGATGGCCGAGCGACGCCGCTGGACGGGGCTGGTGATCGGCATGGGTGCCGCCGCCTTCGTGATGGGCGTCGTGCTGCTCTTCCTCTACCGGGGCCATCCGGTCGATTTCGTCGCCTTCGTGCTTTTCGGTCTGGCGCTGATCTGCTGGAGCATCTCGAGCAAGGTGATTCTGCTGGCGAAGGTGTGGCATGCGGAGTACAGGCTGGCCAACCGGATTCCGATCATTCCCGTGCTGACGGCCCTCATCTGCCTCTTCATGGCGGCTTTCCTCTTCGAGGGGGCTCTTTTCGATGCGAAGTACTTCGTGCCCGCGCGGGTGCTGACCGGATTCGGCGCCATCTGCTTCACGCTTTTCTCGATCGTCTCCATTCTGGAGAGCGGCACCGGAAAGCGGTAGAGGCGTATTCCGCCCGATGAAATCCGTGAGCCGTCCGCCGTCGAGGCGGGCGGCTCCGTTTTTGCACCTGCCTACGGTCGAAATATTTCCAGGTGTTTGCTTTTTTCTCATATTTTATTCGTACCTTTATCGTGCAAACAACCGTAATCAAAAACGACTATCATAATGAACCTGAATCACGAAACGGAGCGGCGCCTGAGGCGGGTCGCCGAACAATTTTCGCTGGAGGGCGACATTGAAAGCATCCGCTCGCTGGGCGACGGATTCATCAACGACACGCTCCTCGTCCGGACGGCGGGCACGGCGCCCGACTACATCCTGCAGCGCAAGAACAAGTCGATCTTTCCGGACGTGCCGGCCATGATGGAGAATATCCGCAAGGTGACGGACCACATCCGCCGGGGCGTCGTCGCCCGCGGAGGCGACCCCATGCGCGAGGTGATGACCGTGGTGCCTACCCGTGACGGCAGGCTCTACTTCGTGGACGAGGAGGGGGAGTACTGGGCCGTGACGATCTTCATTGCCGATACGGTCGCCTACAACCGCGCCGACACCCCGGAGCTGGCCCGCAAGGGGGGCGAGGGGATCGGCAAGTTCCAGGCGCAGCTGGCCGACTTCACCGAGCCGCTGGCCGAGACGATCAAGGGTTTCCACAACATCCGCTACCGTTTCGGGCAGTGGGATGCCGTGCTGGCCGCCGATCCCGCGGGGCGCAAGGCTTCGGTCGCAGAAGAGATCGGCTGGGTGGAGAGCCGCCGTCGCGAGATGCTCTCCTTCTGGGAGCTGGTCGAGCAGGGGGTGCTGCCTACCCGCGTGACCCACAACGACACGAAGATCAATAACGTGCTCTTCGATGCACGGGGCGAGGTGCTTTGTGCCATCGACCTCGATACGGTGATGAACAGCACCTGCCTGAACGATTTCGGCGATGCCATCCGCACCTACGCGAATACGGGAGCCGAGGACGATGCCGACCTCTCGCAGGTGGGCCTTTCGCCCGAGATGTTCCGCGCCTACACCGATGGTTTCCTCTCGCAGCGGGCTGCGCAGCTGGAGCAGGCGGAGATCGACTACCTCGCCTTCTCGGCCCGTTACATCACCTACGAACAGGTGCTGCGCTTTCTGATGGACTATATCGACGGCGACCGCTACTACCGCGTCAAGTCCGCGGATCACAACCTGGTGCGGACGCGGGCGCAGTACAAGCTGCTGCAAAGCATGGAGGAACAGTATAACGAAATGTGCGCCATCGTGAAGGAAGTGGCCGCGAAATACAGATAGGAGGAGAGCCATGACGACGACCCGAATCGACCATATTCCCGCGCGGACGCCCGAAGAGATCGAGAGCGCTTTCCGCTACGTGGAGCTGCGGCCCGTGGCCTGCAACAACTGGGCGCAGGAGTATCCCTATGCACCGAAAGTAGGCTTTCGGATGTTCCACACCGGAGAGAAGCTCTACCTGCGTTTCGAGGTGGAGGAGCGCTATACGCAGGCGCTCGTGGCCGAGGACAACGGCGAGGTGTGGACCGATTCGTGCGTGGAGTTCTTCCTCTCGCTCGACGATACGGGCTACTACAACTTCGAGACCTCGTGCAACGGCCGCCTGCTGCTCGCTTTCCGCAAGCGGAAGACCGAACCGACCTACGCCTCGCCCGAGGTGATGCGGTCGGTGGAGCGCTGGCCGTCGCTCGGCGGGGAGTGCTTCGCCGAGCGCGAGGGGGATAACCGCTGGACGATGACGCTGGCCGTGCCGGCATCGGCGCTGTTCCGTCACCGCCTCGGTTCGTGGTGCGGCGTCGAGGCCCGCATGAACCTCTACAAGTGCGGCGACAAGCTCACGAAGCCCCACTTTCTGTCGTGGAAGCCGATAGACGCTCCGGCGCCCGATTTCCACCTGCCGCAATATTTCAGGACCGTTCAATTTTCAAAATAATATGAAAAACAACAAGTATTCTTTGCCGAAGGATGGCGGACTGATCGCGTCCGCCGCACCGCGCGACATCATTCATCGTTACGAGAAAATGCACACGCTGGTGTATGAGAGTGAGTATGAAGGAGTACAATACGTGGCCGACACCATCGTCAAGATGATTCGCAACCACAACGAGGCCAACTGTTCGAACCAGATCTACGAGGAGAACGTCCCCTTTACGCTGGGTCTTTCGACGGGCCGCACGCCGCTGGGTCTCTACAACGAACTGGTGAAGCGTTACAAGCGGGGCGAAATCAGCTTCGCCAACGTGGCCGTGTTCGGTCTCGACGAGTTCTATCCGATCCGCAAGACCGAGCAGCAGAGCCGCAACTACCGGATTTACGAGGAGTTCCTCAATCAGGTCGACATCCTGCCCGAGAATGTCCATATCCCCGACGGTACGGTCGCCTTCGACCGCGTGTCGGAGTATTGCGCCTCCTACGACCAGATGGTCCGGAAGATCGATCTGATCGTGGTCGGCATGGGCGAGCAGGGGCAGATCGGCTTCAACGAGCCCGGCTCCTACGCCAAGTCGCGCACCCGTCTGGTGCAGCTCACGCACGATTCGCGCAAGTTGCAGTCGGGCGCTTTCTTCGGTTTGGAGAACACCCCCAAGATGGGCATTACGATGGGGCTGGATACGGTAATGCGCGCCGAGAAGATCATCCTGATGGCGTGGGGCGAGAACAAGGCCGATGTCATTCAGCGGGTGGTCGAGGGCCCCGTGACCGATCAGGTGCCCGCGTCGCTGCTGCAGGAGCATCCCAACATCGAGGTGGTGATCGACGAGAATGCCGCCCAGCTCCTCACGCGCGAGCAGACGCCCTGGCTGGTGGGCCCCTGCGAGTGGACGCCGAAGTTCGTCCGCAAGGCCGTGGTATGGCTGTGCGGCGTGGTGAACAAGCCCATCCTGAAGCTGACCTACAAGGACTATATCGAGAACTCGTTGGGCGAACTGCTGGAGCAGGGCCGCACCTACGACCGGATCAATATCGACGTATTCAACGACCTGCAGCACACCATCACCGGCTGGCCGGGCGGCAAACCCGGAGCCGACGACTCGACGCGCCCCGCCCCGTCGACCCCCTTCCCCAAGCGGGTCGTCATCTTCTCGCCGCACCCCGACGACGACGTGATCTCGATGGGCGGCACTTTCATCCGTCTCGTGCAGCAGGGGCACGACGTGCACGTGGCCTACGAGACTTCGGGTAACGTGGCCGTGGCCGACGACGTGGTGCTCCAGAACATCGACACCGCTCGTGAACTGGGTTACGGCGACCATGTCGAGGAGGTTCGGCAGATCATCGCCTCGAAGAAGAAGGGCGAGCCCGAGCCCCGTCCGCTGCTCAATCTGAAGGGTTCGATCCGCCGCGCCGAGGCGCGCGCCGCCGTCCGCTCGTTCGGCCTGAATCCCGATACGAACGCCCACTTCCTGAACCTGCCTTTCTACGAGACGGGCGGCATCAAGAAGGGCCAGCTGACGGAGAAGGATATCGATATCATCGTGAAGCTGCTGCGCGACATCCAGCCCGATCAGATCTACGCCGCCGGCGACCTGGCCGACCCGCACGGTACGCACCGCACCTGCATGGAGGCCGTACTGGGCGCGCTGGAGGTCGTCAAGGACGACGAATGGCTGAAGAACTGCCACCTGTGGCTCTACCGCGGAGCCTGGATGGAGTGGGACCTCGGTATGGTGGACATGGCGGTGCCCCTCTCGCCTGACGAGATGATCATGAAGCGTCACGCCATCTACCGCCACCTTTCGCAGAAGGACATCATGCCTTTCCCGGGCAGCGATCCCCGCGAGTTCTGGCAGCGCGCCGAGGAGCGCACGCAGAACACCGCCCGTCTGTACGACAAGCTGGGCATGGCCGAATATCAGGCCATCGAGGTGTTCGTGAGAATGTTTTAGGTCAATTATTACGAAACAAAAACAATAGAAACCATGAGACTGATTATTGAGAACACCTCCGAACAGGTGGCCCGGTGGGCGGCCCGTTACATTGTCGAACAGATCAGGCTGAAGGCGAAGTATACCCCGTCGCCCTTCGTGCTCGGCCTGCCAACGGGATCGACACCGCTGGAGACCTACAAGGAGCTGATCCGTCTGTACGAGGCCGGTGAGGTTTCGTTTGCCAACGTCGTGACCTTCAACATGGACGAGTATGTCGGCCTGGCGGAGGATCACCCCGAGAGCTACCACTCCTTCATGTGGAACAACTTCTTATCGCACATCGACATCAAGCCCGAGAATGTGAACATTCTGAACGGCAACGCCCCCGATCTGGAGCAGGAGTGCGCCGACTACGAGAAGCGTATCGTCGACGCCGGCGGTATCGACCTCTTCATGGGCGGTGTCGGTGAGGACGGACATATCGCCTTCAACGAGCCCTTCTCGTCGCTCAACTCGCGGACCCGTCAGAAGACCCTCACGCAGGATACCATCATCGTCAACTCGCGTTTCTTCGGCGGCGACGTGAACCAGGTACCCAAGACTGCCCTGACGGTGGGTGTTGGTACGGTGCTCTCGTCGAAGAAGGTGATGATTCTGGCGACCGGACACAAGAAGGCGCGCGCCGTGCGTCACGGTGTTGAGGGGGCCTACAACCATCAGTGGACCATTTCGGCCTTGCAGGTGCACCCGTGCAGCATTCTGGTGTGCGACGATCCCGCCGCCGAGGAGCTGCGTGTGGCGACCTACCGCTACTTCAAGGATATCGAGCGCGACAACCTGCTGTAGGATTTCGCTCCGCAACGAAAAAAGGAGGCTGCCTGGCAGCCTCCTTTTCTCGTTGTCCCACCCACTATATCGATGCGTAGTAGGGAATGATAAAAGAGTAATCCGGAGGATTACTCTTTTGGGTTACAGGATCAGTTGAAAGGTCGCCTCGTCTTTCCAGCCCTCGGGCGAACGGTTCCAGTCGCGCTTCACGCCTACCGGTTCGAATCCGACCCCGCGGAACAGCGCCAGACTGGCGGCGTTGTCCGTCTCGATGCCGCACCACAGCTGATGCAGCCCCAGCGTCGTGCGGGCGTAGTCGATCAGTATCCGCAGGGCGTCCGTGGCGTATCCCTCACCCCGGTCCTCGGTGCGGTGGATCAGGATGCCCACTCCGGCCCGGCGGTGCAGGGGGTCGATTTCGAAGAGGTCGAGGGCACCCAGCGCCCGCCCTCCGTGTGTCTCGACGATCAGGCGCAGCTGACGGCTCTGGAACAGATCGTAGCGCTGCGACTCGATCAGTGCCTCCAGCGCGTGCCGGGAGAACGGGGCGAGCGTGCCGCTGACGCCCCAGACCGACGGGTCGTTCTCCCAGGCGTAGAGCAGGTCGATATCGCCGGGCTCCAGCGCCCGCAGCCGGCAGAGCCGGCCCTCCAGATTGACGCCCCGGCGGATCAAAGTCCGATGATTTTGTTGCGGATCAACATGGCCGAACCCCAGGCGCTGGCGGTCTCGGTCATCTTCGATACGCGGAACTTGGTATCCTTGTAGACCAGGTTGAGCGAATATTTGTTCGTGGCCGATTTCAGCGGCAGCATGATGTAGTCGTCCGCCGCGGCGAGGTTGCCGCCCACGATCACCGTCTCGGGGTTGAAGGTGTTGATCAGGAAGGCGACGGCCTTGCCGACCTTCTCGCCCGCCTCCTCGATCAGTTCGATCGAGAGGTTGTCGTCGTTCTTGGCGGCGGCGATGATGTCGTCGATATGGATGGGCTCCTGCCGGTTGTACTTGTCGCGGAGGATGGTGTTCACGCCGCTGTCGATCAGGTGTAGGATCTTGTTTTCGATCGCTACGCCCGACACTTCGGTCTCCAGACACCCCTTCTTGCCGCACGAACAGATGATCTCGTTGTCGAAGAAGGGTATGTGGCCGAATTCGCCGGCGAAGCCGCTCTTGCCGTAGTAGAGTTGTCCGTTGATGACGATGCCGACGGCTACGCCGCGACCCATGTGCAGGTAGAGGATGTTGTTCTCGTCCTTCGACTTGCCGCAGGTGTACTCTGCGTAGCAGCGGGCCCGGGTGTCGTTTTCGAGGTGCACCCGCAGTCCGATGCGCTCCTCGATGATGTCACGCAGGGGCTGTTCGCTCGAGGTGAAGTATTTGTAGCTGTTTCCCGTCTCGGAGTTGACGCGGCCCACGATGCTGACGCCCACGCCCAGAATCTTGTCGCGGTTGACGCCGCAACCGTCGATGAAACCTGCGATGTTCGAGCAGATCCGCTCCAGACACTGCGGGCGGTCGACGAGCTCGAAGTCGTTGTCGATCTGCTCCTTGATGATGTTGTTCTGCAGGTCGGTGACTAAGTAGGTCATGTGGTCGCGGCCCACGTTGATGCCTACGAAGTAAATGGCCGAATTAGCCAGTCCGAAGACATTGGGACGGCGTCCGCCGGGGGTCTCCACCTTGCCCAGGTCGGAGACGATGTTCTCCTCGACCAGCTCCTGCACGAGTTTGGTGATGGTCGGGACACTGATGTGCAGCTCTTTTGTCAGCTCCGAAAGGGTGCATTCGCCGTTTACGGCCATGTAAGCGATGATGTTCCGCTTTATCAGGTTGTTCTTGTGCGAGATACCGTGCAGGCTCTCGTCGCCGTGTCTATTGAAAAATTCGGTTAATGAACTCATGGGATAAACGAATATGGGGCTTTTTGCGTCACAAATATAAAAATTTTTATCGGAAGTTGCGCCTTTGTTTGTAAGTTATTTTAATAATTTTTTGACTTTTCTTAAAAGAAAATGCGGGAGCACCCTGTTTCCGGGGCTCCCGCATCGGAGCGAGCGGATGATTATCCGCTTGATTGCTACATTTTTAGAGCGTCGACTTCGACTCTACCGCAGCCGAGGCGTCCACCTTCTTGATAAGGCCTTGAAGTACGCTGCCGGGACCCAGCTCGGTGAACTCCGTTACGCCGTCGGCCAGCATATTCTTGACGATATAGGTCCAGCGTACCGGGGCGGTGAGCTGGGCGATCAGGTTGGCCTTGATCTGCTCAGGATCGGTATAGGGCTTCGCGTCCACATTCTGATAGATGGGGCAGACCGGAGTGTGGAAGGGGGCTTCGGCGATGGCCTGAGCCAGCTCCTCCTTGGCCGGAGCCATCAGCGGCGAGTGGAAAGCTCCGCCGACAGGCAGACGCAGGGCGCGACGGGCTCCGGCGGCCTTCAGCTGCTCGCAGGCGGCATCGACAGCCTCCACGGCACCCGAGATGACGAGCTGGCCGGGGCAGTTGTAGTTGGCGGCGACCACTACGCCGTCGATTCCGGCGCATACCTCCTCGACGACCTTGTCCTCCAGACCCAGGATGGCGGCCATCGTGCCGGGCTGTGCCTCGCAGGCCTTCTGCATAGCCAGCGCACGCTTCGATACCAGCTTCAGACCGTCCTCGAACGAGAGCGCTCCGGCGACTACCAGCGCGGAGAACTCGCCCAGCGAGTGGCCGGCTGCGGCGTCGGGCTTCACGCCCAGTGCTTTGGCCATGATGACCGAGTGGAGGAATACGGCGGGTTGGGTTACTTTCGTCTGCTTCAGCTCCTCGTCCGTACCGGCGAACATGATGTCGGTGATGCGGAACCCGAGGATTTCGTTGGCCTGCTCGAAGAGGGCCTTCGCTTCGGGTACATTTTCATACAGGTCCTTGCCCATGCCTACCGACTGGGCGCCCTGACCGGGGAAAACGTATGCGTGTTTCATATGCTGTTCGTTTTAGAATTACGGGGGCAAAGTTAATAAAATAATTTGAAATTCAACGCTCCGGGGCGCCGGATTCCGGCCGCTGCCCGAACGGGGCGCAGGGGTGGGGGACTATTGCCGGAAAACGGTGTCGACGATCAGCTTCGTCGCCCCCTGATGCTGCGAGGTGTACGCTTTGATCCGGCAGGCCGTTTCCCGATAGGTCGTCTCGTCGTCGCGCAGCGGGGAGAACCACCCGATCAGCTCGCCGGCATTCGCCACCGACCGGGCGCCGCCGATAGCGATCAGCTCCCGGGCCTCCTTGAACTTGGCGTAGTTGGGACCGAAGGCGAGCGGCAGGCCGAACGTGGCTGCCTCCAGCGTGTTATGGATGCCGACTCCGAATCCCCCGCCGATGTAGGCCCAGTCGGCATAGCCGTAGACCGAAGAGAGCATGCCGATCGTGTCGAGCACGAGCACCTGGCACTTCTCGAACGAGGTCGCGTCGCAGCACTGCGTGTAGCGCACGGCACCTCCCCGCACGCTCCGGAGCAGGTGGGCGATGCGCTCCTCGTCCATCTCATGGGGAGCGACGACGAAGCGGATCTCCGGATTGCGGTCGATCAGCTCCAGCAAAATCTCCTCGTCGGGACCCCAGGTCGATCCGGCGACCAGCAGCCGGTGCGAACCCTTGAAGCGCTCGACGAGCTCGATCCGTTTGGCGGCGGCGGCGATGGCAGCCACCCGGTCGAACCGTGTGTCGCCTGCGACGACGACATTCGCGTGCCCCAGCTCGGCGAGCAGTCGTTTCGACTCCTCGTTCTGTACGAAGAAGGTCTCGAAGCTCTTCAGTGCCCGGCGCCACATCCATCCGTACCATTTGAAGAATACCGAGTCGCGGCGGAAGATGGCCGAGACGACGAACGTGCGGATGCGGCGGCGGCGCAGCTCGTCCAACATGTTGAGCCAGAACTCGTATTTCACGAAAAGTGCCGCTTCGGGCTTTACGATGTCCAGGAATCGGCGGACGTTGTGCGGCAGGTCGAGCGGCAGGTAGAAGATGTAGTCGGCTCCGGCATAGTTCTTGCGAATCTCGTAGCCGGAGGGCGAGAAGAAGGTCAGCAGGATCTTGCGGTCGGGATATTCGCGCTTGAGACGTTCCATCAGCGGGCGGCCCTGTTCGAACTCGCCCAGCGAAGCCACGTGAAGCCAGACGATACGATCTCCCGGCGCGATGGTTCGTGCCATCCGCTCGAGGAGCCCTTTCCGACCCTCTTTCCAGAGCCGGGCTTTGGGATTCCAGCAGGCCGCCAGGGCGATGGCGGATGAGTAGGCGCGGAGTCCCAAATTGTATAACCACATCGTCGTTATCCGTTTTGTGCGTGCAAAGATAACATCTTTTGTCGTAAAACCAAAATCACCAGTGCGATTCCATCGCATTCTCCGCAAAGCGCACGTCGAATGTACCGTCGGCACGTGTCTCGACGGCGCACAGGTCGAAGAGCGGCGTCTCAGGCGAGGGGTGAAGCGCCAGATAGAGCGCGGCCGCCCGCCGGAGCGACCGGAACTTGTCGCGGTCGATGGCCTGCTCGGGAGTGGTCCACCCGCCCGCCTTGCGGGTCTTGACCTCCACGAAGTGGATCTCGTCCCAACGGCGGGCGATGATGTCGATCTCGTAACGTCCGTTCCGCCAGTTGCGTTCCACGATCACGAACCCCCGGCTGCGCAGCCAATCCGTCGCGATGCGCTCGCCGCGGGCTCCGATCTCCGCACTCGTCTCCATGCTTACCTTATAATAAAAAGGAGAGGTCCTCTCCGGGTTGCAGTTCGCGGATGGGCTCGCCCTTCTTGAAGAGGCGCAGCGGGCGGCCGATCAGTGTGAGACCTTCGTCCGTAAGGCGCAGCATGGAGCCTTCCCGAAGTCCGACGACCCAGCGGCGCGGGTTAGCCTCGATATACTCCAGAATGCGCTGCTCGCGCGTCTCGCCGGCGTGCCCGGCGGGGTTGGCGTCCAGGTAGTGGGGGTTGATCTGGAATTTGACGGCGCCGATGGCATCGAACGACTCGGGCTGTACGATGGGCATGTCGTTCGTGGTCGAGATGGTCGGGCAGGCGACGTTGCTGCCGGCCGACCAGCCTACGTAGGGGACACCGGCCGCGATGCGGCGGCGGATGGCGCCCATGAGCTGCTGCTCCTGCATCTTTTTGGCCAGCGCGAAGGTGTTGCCGCCGCCGACGCAGATCGCTTCGGCGTGGCGGATCATCATCCGCGGGTTGGGCGACTGGTGGATGGAGCGGACCCGGATGCCCAGTTCGTCGAAGCGCGCCTGCACCCTGCGCTCGTACTCGGCATAGGGGAAGGTGACCGCGGCGTAGGGGATGAAGACGATCTCCTTGATGCCGCGAAGCGTTTGTGCGATCTCGGCCATCGGATATTGCAGGTAGGGCTCGCCGGCGTTGGTCGAATTGGATATGAGGAGTAGGTTCATAATATACTGATATTTAATTGTTTATATGTGTGGATCGAAAATCGGTCGATAAAATCTTGCTTCGTAATGTCAAAAGTAATAAAAAAAGTGTTACTTTTGCCCAAAATTGTGGAAGAAATAACTGGTTTGCGAAAACTATTTCTACAAAATAATTGTTTAACTTAAAAAATTAAAGTTATGTCAGAAGTACAGTCGAAAGTTGTCGAGATCATCGTTGACAAATTGGGCGTTAAGGAGTCGGAAGTGGTTCCCGAAGCAAGTTTCACCAACCACCTGGGTGCCGATTCGCTCGATACCGTTGAGCTGATCATGGAGTTCGAGAAGGCATTCGATATCCAGATCCCCGACGAGGACGCTGAGAAGATCGCTACCGTTGGCGACGCCATCAACTACATCGAGGAGCACAAGAAATAATTTTCCCCTCAATCCATACTTTTTTCATTTCCGAACCAAATCTTTACGAATTTTATGACAGAGAGAAGAGTAGTTGTTACGGGCATCGGTACGATCAACCCGCTCGGCAATAATATTGAAGAGTATTTTTCCAATCTCGAAAAGGGGGTTAGCGGTGCCGCACCGATTACGCATTTCGACGCCGAAAAATTCAAGACCCGGTTCGCCTGCGAAGTGAAAAACTACGACTGGTCCCAGCATTTCGACCGCAAGGAGGTGCGCAAGTACGACCTCTTTACGCAGTACGCTCTGGTAGCCGCCACGCAGGCCGTGGAGGATGCCGGTTTCGATCTCGAAAAGACCGATCTGGAGCGTGTCGGCGTGATCTGGAGTTCCGGTATCGGAGGACTCAAGTCCTTCTTCGATGAATGTCTGGGCTATGCCGAGGGCGGTATGACCCCTCGGTTTAGCCCATTCTTCATTCCCCGCATGATCGCTGATATCGCTGCGGGATTCATCTCCATGAAATACGGTTTCATGGGCCCCAACTACTGCACTGTGTCGGCATGCGCTTCGTCGAACCACGGCCTGATCGACGCCTTCAACCAGATCCGTTACGGCAAGGCCGACGTGATGGTCGCCGGCGGTTCGGAGGCTGCTGTCAACGAACCTTCGGTAGGCGGTTTCAACTCCATGCAGGCGCTCTCGACCCGTAACGACGATCCGGCTACGGCTTCGCGTCCGTTCGACGTCGACCGCGACGGCTTCGTCGTAGGCGAAGGCGCCGGCGCCCTGATTCTGGAGGAGTACGAACACGCCAAGGCCCGCGGTGCCAAGATCTACTGCGAGTTCGTCGGCGGAGGCTGTTCGGCCGACGCCCACCACTTCACGGCTCCCCATCCCGAGGGAAAGGGTGCCATCAAGGCCATGCGCGACGCGCTGAACGATGCCGGGCTGAAACCCGAAGAGGTGGATTACGTGAATGTACACGGTACCTCGACCCCGCTGGGCGACCTCGCCGAGCTGAAGGCCGTGGCCGGAGTATTCGGCGACCACGCCTACGAGATGAACATCTCCTCGACCAAGTCGATGACCGGTCACCTGCTGGGTGCCGCCGGTGCCGTCGAGGCGCTGGCCTGCATCTTCGCCATCACGCATGGCGTCGTGCCCCCCACCATCAATTGCAGCAACCTCGATCCCGAGATCGACACCAAACTCAATCTGACGCTCGACAAGGCGCAGAAGCGTGAGGTGAAGGTGGCTCTGAGCAATACGTTCGGTTTCGGCGGTCACAACTCGACGGTCATCCTTCGCAAGTGCGAGTAAACTCTTCGACGAGCCGTGTTCGATTTCCTGCTGCGTCCCCTGAGACGTAATTTCGGCCCCGACAAAGAGCATTACAGACATATGGACGATATGTTCGGGTTCATCCCGAACAATATCGAACTTTACAAGCTGGCTTTGATTCACAAGTCAGCTTCTTTTGTTTTGTCGGACGGCAGCCAGATCAACAACGAACGGTTGGAGTATCTGGGCGATGCCGTGATAGAGGCGGTCACTTCGGATTTCCTCTACATCGAGTTTCCCGATCAACCCGAAGGCGTTCTCACGCAACTGCGCTCCAAGATCGTCTCGCGCCAGTCGCTCAATGCGCTGGCCGTGAAGCTGGGACTGGACAAGCTGCTGGTGGCGCACTCCGGTGCCACGATCTCCCAGAAGCATATCTACGGGGATGCTTTCGAGGCGATGATGGGGGCCATCTACCTGGATCAGGGCTACAACTTCGTCAACCGCCTGCTCATCAACCGGATCTATGCCGCTTGCCTGGACATGGAGTCGCTCACCGAGGAGGAGACCGATTTCAAGAGCCGTCTGATCGAGTGGTGCCAGAAGAACCGCCATGCCATCGTCTTCCGCACGCGGCACAGCTCCTCGTCGAGCAGTTTCGTCTCGACCGTCTTCATCGACGAGATGGAGGTGGGACACGGAGCCGGCGCCTCGAAGAAGGAGGCGGAGCAGAACGCCGCCTATCGGATGGCGCAGTCCTCGATGGACGACGAGGCTTGTCTGCGGGCGCTGGACCGGCTGGACCGGGTGGAGACCGCCCAATAATCGGAATCGGATGAATTCGCTGCACGATCTGCTGCAACTCAAGGGGGCCAGTTCGCTGACCGACGTCGAGTTGCTGGCCCTGTTGATGGACGACGGCGCCGAAGGTTCGCTCGCGCGCGCCGAGGCGCTGCTGCAGGCGTGCGGCGGGTCGCTCTTGGGGGTAGGGCGCTCGGAGTTGGCCCGGCTGCGCATGACGGCCGGCGTGGGGCTGAAGCGTGCGGCCCGGCTGGTCGTGTCGGCGGAGCTGGGACGCCGCATGCTGGCGCAGGATGCCGCCATAGCGGTGCGGAGCGTGACGACCAGCGAGGATGTGGTCCGTATGTTCCGGCCGCGGCTGCTCGATCTGGCCCACGAGGAGTGCTGGGCGCTCTATCTCGGATCGTCCAATCGGATCATCGATCAGGTGAGGATCAGCCAGGGCGGCGTGGAGGGCACGGTCGTGGATCATCGGCTGGTCGTGAAGCGGGCGCTGGAGCTGCTTGCCACGCAGTTGATTCTGATTCACAACCATCCGTCGGGCACGGCGGAGCCGAGCGAGGAGGACAAGCTCCTGACCCGCCGGATTGCCGAGGCGGCGGCGCTGTTCGACATCCGCCTGCTGGACCATCTGATCCTCTCACGCCACGACCATTACAGTTTCCGCGGACACGGATTGCTCTGACGCTCCGTTTCAGCCGCAGCTCTCTGAGCGCCGCATCGTCTTTTCCGGAGATAATCCGTATATTTTTTCTATTTTTGCGCGGTTTTTCAGGTAAATGAGATTTCGATGACAAGAAACGAATGGCACGGTCACGGAGCGATGCTCGTGGCCGAAATCATGTGGGGGCTGATGGCTCCCGTTGCGAAGTTGGTTTTGTCGGGGGCCGTCACACCGCTGCTGTTGACCGATTGCCGGCTTCTGGGTGCGGCGCTGTTGTTCTGGACCACCTCGCTCTTCACCCGGAAGGAGCCCGTACACCACAAGGACATGCTGCGGCTCTTCTTCGCCGCCCTGCTGGGCGTGGTCTTCAATCAGGGCATGTTCCTCTTCGGTCTGGGGCACACCTCGCCCATCAATGCGTCGGTCATCACGACCTCGCTGCCGATCCTGACGATGATCATCTCCGCCCTCTACCTGCGCGAACCCGTGACGGGCAAGAAGTTGCAAGGGGTCTTTCTCGGTGCGCTCGGAGCCCTGCTGCTCATCCTGAGCGGCCGTCAGGGCGGCTCGACGGGCGGTTCGATGCTGGGCGACCTGCTCTGCCTGTTGGCGCAGCTGAGCTTCTCATGCTATCTGGTATTTTTCAAGGGTCTGACGGGACGCTATTCGCCGGTGACCCTCATGAAGTGGATCTTTACCTATGCCTCGATCTGCGTCATTCCCTTTTCGTATGGTGAAATTCTCGCGGTGGAGTGGAGCCGGATCGATCCGATGAGCCTCGCGGGCGTTCTTACCGTAGTGTTCTGCGGTACCTACATCAGCTACCTGCTCGTGCCGGTCGGCCAGCGTTACCTGCGCCCCACCGTGACCAGCATGTACAACTACGTGCAGCCCATCGTAGCCAGCTGCGTGGCGGTCTGGTGGGGGCTCGACAGTTTCAATCTGCTCAAGGGCGCGGCCGTGGTGCTGGTCTTCACGGGGGTCTTCTTCGTGACGAAGAGCCGCAGCCGGGCCGACCTGGAGGCTGCGGGCGAGGAGGTTTGACGGTTTCGGACTGCCATTTTGTCACGCGCGGCGAGCCGTTTGGCAGATTCCGGGACGTGGCATAACGTTTGAAGTGTCAAAAGGCAAAGAAAATAACAAAAACGGAAATACGATGGCAAACGGAAAAATCGGGGTTACTACGGAGAACATCTTCCCCGTCATCAAAAAGTTTCTCTACTCGGATCACGAAATCTTTCTGCGCGAGCTGGTCTCGAACGCCGTGGATGCGACCCAGAAGCTCAAGACCCTCTCGGCCAAAGGCGAGATGCAGGGCGAACTGGGCGATCTGACGATTCGCGTCTCGGTGGACAAGGAGGCCAAAACCCTCACCGTGACCGACCGCGGTGTCGGTATGACGGCCGAGGAGGTGGACCGCTACATCAACCAGATCGCGTTCTCGGGTGCCGAGGAGTTCATGGCGAGGTACAAGGATCAGGCGATCATTGGCCACTTCGGACTGGGTTTCTACTCTTCGTTCATGGTGTCGGACAAGGTGGAGATCATCACCCGCTCGTTCCGCGAGGGGGCCAGAACGGTGCGCTGGAGCTGCACGGGTACCCCCGAGTTCGAGATGGAGGAGACCGACGAGGCGCACGACCGCGGCACCTCGATCGTGCTGCACCTCTCGGAGGAGTGCGCCGAGTATGCCGACGAGGCCAAGATCGAGGGACTGCTCAAGAAATACTGCCGGTTCCTGCCCGTGCCCATCGCCTTCGGCAAGGTCAAGGAGTGGAAGGACGGCAAGTACGTCGACACGGACCGGGACAACATCATCAATAACGTCGAGCCGCTCTGGACCCGCAAGCCTTCGGAGCTGACCGAGGAGCAGTACAAGGAGTTCTACCGCGAACTCTATCCCATGAGCGACGACCCGCTCTTCTCGATCCATCTGAACATCGACTATCCGTTCCACCTGACGGGCATCCTCTATTTCCCGAAGATTCACAACAACTTCGAGATTCAGAAGAACCGGATTCAGCTCTACTCGAACCAAGTCTACGTGACCGATCAGGTCGAGGGCATCGTGCCGGAGTACCTGACGCTGCTGCACGGCGTGATCGACTCGCCCGACATTCCGCTGAACGTGTCGCGCAGCTACCTGCAGAGCGACTCGAACGTGAAGAAGATTTCGAACTACATCACCCGCAAGGTGGCCGACCGTTTGCAGGAGCTCTTCAACACGATGCGCGCGGACTACGAGCAGAAGTGGGACGACCTGAAGATCTTCATCCAGTACGGCATCATCACCGACGAGAAGTTCGCCGAGAAGGCCTCCGAATTCATGCTCTGGAAGAATACCGACGGCAGCTATTTCACACCCAAGGAGTATACCGAGCGGGTGAAGGAGAACCAGACCGACAAGAACAACACGCTGATCTTCCTCTATGTGGACGACGTGGAGGAAAAGCACGCTTTCCTGGAGGCGGCCCGGGCGAAAGGGTACGACGTGCTGGAGATGAACGGCCAGCTGGACAATCACTATATCAACTGGTACGAGTCGAAGCACAACGACTGCCGCTTCGTCCGTGTGGACAGCGACGTGGTGGAGAAGCTGATCCAGAAGCAGACCACGCTCAAGATCTCCCTTTCGGAGGGACAGCAGGAGCTGCTGCGTCCCGTCTTCGAGAGCCAGATGCCGCAGGACGAGAAGATCCACTACAACATCTCGTTCGAGGCCATGGAGCCCGAGGAGGCGCCGGTTGTCATTACGCAGAACGAGTTCATGCGCCGCATGAAGGAGATGGCGGCCATGGGCGGCGGAGGCGGCATGAGCCAGTTCTACGGACAGATGCCCGATAACTTCACGATTGCCGTGAACGGCAATCACCCCATCGTGATCGATATCCTGGGCAAGGTCGAGGCGGCTTACGGCGACAAGCTGAAGTCGATCACCAAGAAGATCGACGCGGCCGCGGCCGAGGAGAAGCGTTTCGAGGAGGTGACTAAGGATAAGAAGGAGGCCGACCTCACGGACGAGGAGAAGACGATGCGCGAGGAGCTGTCGAAGAAGGTGGTTACGCTGCGCGACGAGCGGAACGAGCGCCTGAAGGAGATCGGCCGCGGGAACGATCTGGTGAAGCAGATCATCGACCTGGCCCTGCTGTCGAACGGCATGCTGAAGGGCAAGAGCCTGACCGATTTTATCCAGCGAAGCATCTCGCTGATCGAAAAGTAGCCGATGACGCAACGGAAGCGGGGGCGGACCAGCAATGGCCCGCCCCCGCCTGCGTATCGCAACGAAATCGGGCACGGTATTAGAGGTTTGAAAAAAAATCACTATATTTGTCGTGCGAACTGCCTTTGTGCATCGCCATCGTTTAATTGGAATCTTGGCAGATTTTTTATGTGCGACGATGAAAAACACCCCGACGGGTCGTGTCCCACGTCCCGGAGGTGTTTGGGTAATAATATATGCCTGCGGGCGTGGGTTTTTCCTTATATCGCACAGGTTTTGCCAAGAACCTCAATTAAATATGAGGCCGGACCCGCGTCCGCTCTTTCGTGAAATATGTCGATAAAACCATGATAGGTATGTCAAAGTATAGTTGTTCCGAAGAGTATTTCGATGACTACGGAGTCAGCGAAGGTTTTTGTTTCCAAAAGGCGGATGAAATCGTAGAGTACATTCGGGAGCAGCGGCTCCGTGCTCCTTCGAACGCTATTCCCGACGAGCTGCTGTCCTGGTGGCAGTTCGCCCAGTTGCCCGAGCCGCAGGTGCTGGACCGGATGGAGAAGGTCGAAAAACACCGTCGCGAGATGTGCTGCTGGCTGATCTTCGGACAGATGCTGGAGAGCGTCCGGCTGATCTATCTGCTGCTGACCCACCGGGAGCTGACCGATGACGAAACGGATCTGCTGCTGGAGCGGCAGGCCTTTCTGCTGCGCTACATCCGCATCGCCCGCCGCGAGGGTTGGACGGTTCCCGACTTCGATCTGCTGGAGGTCGACCGGCTGGCCGAGGCCGTCGAGACGGTCGGCGGCTACGAGGTGCTGGACGGATTCGAGGAGGAGGAATAGTCCCGGCCTGGGCGATTTTCGGCGGGAAAAAGCGAAAACGCTTGGCAGATCGGAATTTTATTCCTATTTTTGCAGGCTTTAAAACCCGAAAGGGTTATGCGTAATTATTAACCAACAAAATTTTATAGCATTATGGCTGTTAAAATTCGTCTGGCACGTCATGGTAAGAAGGCTTACGCTTTCTATCACATCGTCGTTGCCGATAGCAGGGCGCCACGTGATGGTAAATTTATCGAGAAACTGGGTACCTACAACCCGAACACGAATCCTGCTACGATCGATCTGAACTTCGAGCAAGCTCTGAATTGGTTGCAGAAAGGCGCACAACCCACCGATACCTGCCGGGCCATCCTCTCCTACAAGGGTGTTCTTTACAAGAAGCACCTGCTGGGCGGCGTAGCCAAGGGCGCTTTCTCCGAGAGCGACGCCGAGGCCAAGTTCAACAAGTGGATGGATGAGAAGAACGGCAAGATCTCCGCGAAGACCGACAAGCTGGCGAGCGATGCCCGGAGCGCCGAGAAGGCCCGTCTGGCTGCTGAGGCCAAGATCAACGAGGAGCGTGCCAAGGCTATCGCCGAGAAGCAGGCTGCCGCTGAGGCCGCTGCCCGCGAGGCTGCCGAGGCTGCTGCTGCCGAAGCCGCCGCCGAGGAGGCCGGTGCAGAGGCTCCTGCCGCCGAGGAGTAGTCTGTCCGGCGACCGACAAGTCAAAACGAGGGTGCCGTTGCAGGCACCCTTTTTCAATTTATTTTTCGGCCCCCGCCGGGCCGGCTCAAACTGCGAATCATGGATCCTGTTGCACGTATATCCAAACTCTTCGGCCGCGAGGGCGAGGTGATTCTGAACCTTTATCCCGAATTCCCCGAGGAGTTCGACTTCGAAAACGAACCTTTGATCGCCCGGGTCGACGGGCTGGAGGTGCCGCTCTACTGCGACCGCTTCGAGAGGCGCGGCCGCAGCAGCGCGCTGGTCCGCTTCGCCGATCTCGACACGCCGCGCCGCGTGGAGGAGTTTCTGGGAAAGGAGCTTTGCGCGGAAATCGGCGACGAGCGGGAGGAGGACGAGTTCTGTATGGAGGACCTGATCGGCTTCGCCGTCGAGGCGAACGGTGTCCGCGGCACGGTCACGGACTATTACGACAGCGAGGCCAATCCGCTGTTCGAGCTCGAACTGGAGGGCCGCAGCGTGCTGGTGCCGGCCGTCGAGGAGTTTTTCGCCCATATCGATTTCGAGGGCTGCGCGGTGAAGCTCGTGCTGCCCGACGGACTGTTGGAGCTGTAGCCTATGGCACGGGTGGTAATCGGACTTTCGGGCGGCGTGGATTCGTCGGTGGCCGCCTGGCTCCTCAAGGAGCAGGGACACGAGGTGATCGGTCTGTTCATGGTCAACTGGCACGACACGACCGGCACACTGGAGGGCGACTGCCCCTGGCACGACGACCGGGTATTCGCCGAACTGGTGGCGCGGCGGCTGGATATCCCGCTGCATGTCGTCGACCTCTCGGCGGAGTATCGCCGGCGGGTCGTGGACTACATGTTCGCGGAGTACGAACGGGGCCGAACGCCCAATCCTGACGTGCTGTGCAACCGGGAGATCAAGTTCGACGTCTTTTTGAAAGAGGCTCTCAAGCTCGGTGCGGAGTACGTCGCTACGGGTCACTACTGCCGCAAGGAGACCGTCTCGGTCGACGGGCGGCCGGTCTGCCGCCTGCTGGCAGGTAGCGACCCGAACAAGGATCAGAGCTATTTCCTCTGCCAGCTCTCGCAGGAGCAGCTGCGCCGTGCGCTCTTTCCGGTGGGTGACCTGCTCAAGCCCGAGGTGCGGCGCATCGCTGCGGAGCAGCAGCTCGCCACGGCCCGGCGGAAGGATTCGCAGGGCATCTGCTTCGTGGGCAAGGTCGATCTGCCGGTTTTCCTCCAGCAGAAGCTGGCCTCGAAGCGGGGCAACGTCCACGAGATCAAGGCCGGATGGCCGAAATACGGACGGACGGCGGCCGACGACGACCTGGCCGCTCTCGCAGAGCCGTGGCGCTATACCGTGCGGGACGGCAAGAAGATCGGTGAGCACAACGGTGCCCATTTCTATACGATCGGACAGCGCAAGGGGCTGGGGATCGGCGGCCGGAAAGAGTCGCTTTTCGTGCTGGCGACCGACGTTGCGGAGAATGTGATCTACGTGGGCGAGGGAGACAGCCACCCGGGGCTCTATCGTCGGGCGCTCTTCATCCGCCGCGAGGAGCTGCACTGGGTCGACCCGACCCGCCGCCTGACTTCGGGCGGTCGCGAGCGCTTCTCGATCCGGATCCGGTACCGGCAGCCCTTGCAGGCGGGCGAACTGATCCTGCGCGACGAGGGGGCCTATATCCTTTTCGACGAGCCCCAGCGCGGAATCGCCCCGGGGCAGTTCGCCGCCTGGTACGACGGCGACGAGCTGGTCGGCTCGGGCGTGATCGACCGTTAGCGGGCCGGTCCGAAGAGAATACGGGCCCGGTCGCAATTGCGACCGGGCCCGTGCGTTTATGACCGGGATGGAACTTGTTTCGCGGGCGGTATCGGTGCCGTCGGGGCGTTCTTCTCTCCCAGCCGGAAATCGATCGGGAAGGCGAACTTTACGCGGACGGGTTCCCCCTTTTGCAGGCCGGGGCTCCATTTCGGCGACTTTTCCAGCACGCGCCGGGCTTCGTCCGACAACGAGGCGTCGGGCGTCTGCAAGATCGTTATTTCATCCAACGTCCCGTCCCGTTCGATGATGAACTGTGCGACGACGCGACCCTGTAGCCCTCGCTTCATCGCCTCTTCGGGGTAGCGGATCTGCGCCTGCACCCAGGCGTGGAAATCCGCCGGATCGCCCCCTTCGAAGCGGGGCATCGTCTCGACCGAGAGGTAGGGGGTCTCCTCGTCGGTCTGCTTTCCGGACGAAGGCTTCTCCAGCCGGACGACGACAGCGAGGTTGTCCTCCGTCGGTTCGCACCGGTAGGCGCGGGCCGCAGCGCTCGTTCCTTCGCTGTTCGAGACTACCAGATAACCTTCGGCCGGCCCTTGCAGCGTGAAGCGCCCCTCCGCATTGCTGCGCGCATCGACGTGTTCCGACCGGGCGGCGATTGCCGTCATACTTTCGCCGGCGATGATCTTCGCTCCGGCGACCGGACGGTTTTCCGGAGCCTGAACCACCTGCCCGCTGATCGTTACGCTCCTTCCGGGCTGTTCGGTTCCGGCGGGGGGCTCTGCGGAGCGGGGAACGGCTTCTTTGGCAGTGAATCCGAAAGCGACGACGAGCGCCGCGACGATGGGCAGCGCGGCCGCCGCCCGGAGCCGTGCGTGACGGCTCTTTCCTTTTCGCGTCATCATGATGAATCGTTTTTTTGTCAGGGAGCTCCGCAGTCCGTTGGCGATCTCCGGAGTGCGGCCGAACTGCTGTTCGAAGAGGATGCCCATGTATTGCGCGAGGTCGCACCCCTGCTCCACGACATCCCGATCCGCCTCGAACTCCTGTGCCTCGACCAGCCGGTGCGAGGCGATCCATACGAACGGGTTCCACCAGAGGAGCGCCTTGAAGAGCTCCATGACGAGCCGTTCGGCCGAATGGCGGTGGCGGATGTGGCTCCGTTCGTGGGCGACGATGGCGGACTGCTCGGCGTCGGAAAGCCCCTCGGGGAGGTATATCGTGCGGCAGAAGGAGAAGGCGGCCATCGGACGGCGGGTCCGCACGAACCGGATGCCGCCGCGGAATTCGACCGCGGCACCCCGTTCGAGCCGCCGGACCGTGCGGTATTGCCGGAGCAGCGACCCCAAGATCAGCGCCACGCCTGCGCCGTAGATCAGCAGGACGAACTGGTCCGGCGCGTGAAGCGGCTGGCGGACCGGAGCGGCGACCGCCTCGGCCGTGATGTCGCCCAGGACGATGGCGGGCCCGGAGACCGTCGGGGAGCTCCATACGGGAATGCGCAGCAGCGGAATCCCCGCCGCCAGCAGGGGCATGGCGATCAGGTAGCGGCGGCACAGGGCGAAGGCGGTGCGCCGTTCGAGCAGCAGCGTGTAGGCGGCCAGCAGAATCCCGCTCGACGCCAACACCTCCAGCAGATAGATGACCGTCTCCTTCATGGCTGCTCCTGTTTTTTCGCCCGCTCCATGATCTCCAGTATCTCGTCCATCTCCTCCATCGGGATCTCCTCGTGCTGCGAGAAAAAGGAGACCATCCGGGCCAACGACCCGCCGAAATAGGAGCTCAGCATCCGCTTCATGCGTCCCTGCGCATACTCCTCGCGCGTCACGACGGGATAGTAGCAGTGGCTTTTCCCGTGTGCTTGATGGGCTGCGAAGCCTTTGTTCTCCAGAATCTTGATGAAGGTGGCTACGGTCGTGTATTTGGGCTTCGGACCGTCGATTTCGGCGATGATGTCGTTCACGTATCCGCTTCCGATCCGCCACAGAATCTGCATGATCTCCTCTTCGCCCCGCGTCAGTTCATTGTGCTTGTTTTCCATAAACGATTGTCGGTTCGTCCGATACAAATATATTACTAAATTTTTAGATATGCAACCTTTTCTTCTCAATCACCCCGTGCGGAGTCGAGACGAAAAAACACCGGCGACCAAAAGGCTGCCGGTGTTTTTTCGTCTCGGGAGTCAGGGTCGAACGCCTATTCCCACTTGTTCCACAACTTCGTGTCGTAGGAGGCTCCGGCTCCGTTGGTCACGACGGACGTATTGACCGGGAAGTAACCGGTCTCGGTATTCGCCGATACGAAAGGACTCTCCTGCAATGTAAACGAGTTGTTTTTAGTCGTCACGGTTGCGGTAACTTCCGCATTCTTCCAGAAAGCCTTCCATCTCTGGGTCTCTCTGCTGTTCGTGAAGGCGTAGTTGTTCGTCACCGTGAATTTTTTGGGATCGTTCGGTTTCGAATAGCCAGAGCTGTAGGAGTTCTTAGCCAGGGTCGAATCGTCGAACTCCGATACGTTGTAGTTGACCTGCATGTCAGCAGCGGAGTAGGCCGAAACCATGCCGTTTCCATGATAGATGTTGTAGGTCGAGTTTCGCTCTACTACGATTGTTGCATTCGAATCGTAATTGACATTTGCGGCCCTGCCTCCGACCATCACCAGATAATGGCTTGCCGGGCTGGAAGCGTAAATGACGTTGTCGGTCAGGGTTACCGTGGCGAGCTGGTCCGTCGCCTTGGTATCCGTTTTGCCGGTCACCCAGCCGTAGACGGCTTTGCCGGAACTCGTCGCGGGCATGCGAACGATGCAGTTCCGGACGGCAACGTTTTGCATGGAGTTGGTCGAGTTGCCGTCCTGAATCACATTGCCGTTCGTCGAGATCGTACAATCCTCCAAAGTCAGGCTCTTGATCTTGCCGGAGGCATTTGCATTGTCCGTATTGGAGAACAGGTAATTGTTAGAGCTGCCGTCGATGTTCAGGTTCTTGAAGACGTAGTCGCAATCCTCACCGCGAACGGCGAAATAGTAGGTGCTGGTCCCCTTGCAGACGATGGTGGGCTGCTTTTCGGGGTTGTTGCCGATCACGACGAGACCCGTATGGATCGAAGGGCTGGTGGTCATCGTATAGCTGCCTTCTCCGTCGAGGAATACCAGACCGCCGTCGGTGAAAGTCTTGTTGTTGACCGTAGCGATGTCTACCACTTTGGCGGTCGGGAAGGTCGTCTTGTTGATAACCAGGCTGCCGATCACGATATCGCCGCCCGCTTCGTAAATATCGGAATAGTTCTGTTGCGGCTTTATGGGATGCAGCTCGCCTTCATAGGTAACGGTCATGCGGTTGATCCACAGGGCATCGGTGCAGTCGTGCTCGATGGTAAGCGGACCGCGTGCGTATTCGGCGGGAATGTCGAGCTTCAGCACGCCGCCCTGCTGCGACACCTCCTCGTAGTAGCCGAAGGTTCCGGTCGCCGCCTCCAGCTCGCCCTGCTTGCAGACTACGGTCGCTTTCTTCGAGGTGTTGTTCGTGTTTTCGGTCAGGTAGATCGCCTTGTAGGAGGCGCCCTCCGGCAGTTCGGGCAGGGTAATCGAACCGTTGTTCGCGGTGTTCTTCAGACGCAGCGCATTACCCAGCTCCGGCTGCACGGTGAAGGTGCAGTTGGCGAGGATCCAGTCATAGGTGTAGCCGTCGCTCGCCGCGATGGTGGTGGGAACCTTCGTGTACTCGGTGAAATCCACGGAGTAGGCGCTCTCGGCGGTGTATCCGTTGCCGGAGATGTCGAAGCTCAGGACGTTGATCGCATCTTTCGTGATGTTGAACACCTTGTTCGTCGGCACGGTGCGGGTGATGCGCATCTTGTCCGACACGACGTCGATAGTCATGTCGCAGGCCTCGAGCTCGACGGGGTTCACCATCAGCCAGGTCTCCCAGGTGCCGTCCTGCTCCAGACCGGCGGGGTAGTCGGCCGTGGCGGCGTTGCTGAAGCTGCCGTTCTCCCAGCCCGAGACATGGCACTCTGCGGCCTCCTCCGAGTACTGGAAGTAGAACAGTCCGCTCATGCACCTGTTTTCGGCCTTGTCGGTCGCGGCGCTGAAGCCGATGGTTACCTGGCGGATTTTCTGACCTGCCAGCACGCCGGCATTGTCGGTGAACTTCAGCCTCAGGGGAGCCATCAGTCTCTTGAACCGGGTGACGACCGTGTTTTGGTCGGCCGCTGCGACATCCAGGGCCGGCTTGCCGACGATGTAGTCGAAATTGGGATCGAAGGTTGCGGCTTTCGGCATCTGAACCGGACCGATGCGGTGGTAGCTGGCCGTACCTGCGGAGTTTAGCTTCGAGGTGGGCAGATAGGGCATCATGAAGAAATAGTCGTAGGCTTCGGCTCCGGCGACCTCCGGATGCGAGAAGGTGTAGTTGCCGTCGCCGGTGGGGGCGCCGTCCACCACGCCGAGCAGTTTGTAGCCGAGCGTTTTCGAACCGGCCTCGGAGGTCGTTCCGCTCACGCTGTAATAGACGCTCAGGTGTTCCGTGCCGTCGAGGCGGATTCCGACTCCGGGCTCATAGCTCGAACGAACCTCGTCCCAGGCTTCGTCGCTGACGGTCAGGGTGCGGGTAATCAGCTTTTCGCTGTTTTCGGCGGATCCGAATCCGTTGTCCGTATCGTCTTTCGTGCAGTTCGCGAGGCTTAAAGCACCGATCAGTAAACCCCACATCAGATTTTTCGTTTTCATCATTCGTTTCAGTTTAGCGATCAATAACCTCCCAAATCATTCTCTTCGTCGTCCAGATTGCCGTCGCCCCAGACGTCCGATGCGGCGAAGCCCTGCTCCGCCTCGATTTCCAGCAGTTCCAGTTGCGGGGCGGTGTAGGCGTCAGCCCCCCCCCTCGAAAATAGATCTTTTTTCATCCTTCGTGTTATTTTTAGGTTTGTATTTTTATCGTATTGTCGTTTGCCTGATTTCGGTATATATATGCTGGCTAACCAATTCCAAAAGAACTACCAAAGGTAGCGAAAAAATGTTTTTCGGCAAAAAGGAGGCTTTCGATTATACAAATTCGATAGTTTTTTGGATAATTTTAAGATTCGCGGGTGCGGTATTTGCCGCTGTACCGCCGGGTTGCAGGCGGTGTCCGCCGGCTCCGGAGCCGGGCGCTCCGCCGGAGAAAGGCGGAGAAATTCGACCGAATTCGGAGTTCGAATCCCGTATTCGGAAAAATTGTCGTATCTTTACCCTGCCGATTGCGCGCGGGCGGATCGGCGGATATCGCAACAACACAATAAAACGAGATATATGCTGAGAATGAAAAAGACGAAGATCGTCGCGACCATTTCGGACCGCCGGTGTTCGGAGGAGTACATTAAGAGCCTTTACGACGCGGGCATGGACGTCGTCCGCATCAATTCGGCCCATGCGCCCGAAGAGGGGGCGTCGCGGATCGTGGAGACGGTGCACCGGGTGAACAGCTCCATTCCGATCATTCTGGATACGAAGGGCCCCGAGGTGCGGGTGACGGCCATTGCCGAGCAGTACGACGGAGCCATCGACTTCAAGGCCGGCGACCTGGTGAAGGTGCGCGGCACGAACAGCGGCCGGCAGACCACGCGCGAGCTGATCTATATGAACGCCCCCTGCGTGGTCTCCGACGTGCCGGTGGGCGCCCACATGCTCATCGCCGACGGTCAGTTGGAGATCGTGGTGACCGACAAGAACGACGAGGAGCTGACCTGTTGCTTCATCACGGGCGGACGGCTGCTCTCGCGCAAGAGCGTGAACGTGCCGGGCGTGTCGCTCGACCTGCCGTCGGTGACGGAGAAGGACCGCCGCTTCATCGAATGGGCCGTCAGGAACGACGTCGATTTCATCGCCCACTCCTTCGTGCGGAGCGCCCGCGACGTGCAGGCCGTGCAGGCCATTCTGGACGAGTACGACAGTCCGATCAAGATCATCTCGAAGATCGAGAATCAGGAGGGTCTGGACCATATCGACGAGATCATCGAGGCCTCTTACGGCGTGATGGTGGCGCGCGGCGACCTGGGTGTCGAGCTGCCCGCCGAGAAGATTCCCGCTGCCCAGCGGATGATCGTCGACCGCTGCATCGCGGCCAAGCGTCCCGTCATCATCGCCACGCAGATGCTCTACTCCATGGTCCGTTCGCCCCGTCCGACCCGGGCCGAGGTGAGCGACGTCGCCAGCGCCATCTACGAGCGTGTGGATGCCGTCATGCTGAGCGACGAGACGGCGATGGGCGACTACCCCGTCGAGGCGGTTTCGACCATGTCCAATATCGCCCGCGAGATCGAGCGGGACGAGAACCATTTCGCACCCATCATCGACATCAATATGGTCTCGGTGGATCACGAGATCACGGCGCAGGTGGCCCGTTCGGCCGTGCGCGCCTGCACCAATCTGCCGGTCCGCTACGTCATCACCGATACGCTGACCGGCCGCACGGGCCGTTATCTGGCGGCATTCCGCGGACGCCGCACGGTGATGGCCGTCTGCTATACGCTGCATGCGCAGCGCATTCTGGCGCTCTCCTACGGTGTGGTGCCCATCCTGCGCAAACAGACCGAGGGCGACAAGTACCACTTCCTGATCGACGCGCTGGACTTCATCGGCCAGTATACGAAACTCAACGACAACGATCTGCTCGTCAGTGTCGGCGGTTCGTTCGGCCCGACGCGCGGAGCCTCCTATGTCGAGCTGGCTAAGGTGGGCGATATCCGCAGCCGCAACGCCGAACTGGTAGAGAAATAGACCCCGGCGGCGATGCGGGAGGAGTTGCGGGATCGTGTGGCGCGCGGCGTAGCGTGGAGCCTGGCCGAGAAGGCGGGCTCCATGCTGTTGCAGATGGGGGTCAGCATTCTGGTCGCCCGGATGCTCGCGCCCGAGGACTACGGCGTCATGGCTCTGCTGACGGTCTTCGCCACCTTGTCGCTCGTCGTGGTCGACAGCGGATTTTCGCAGACGCTCATCCGCAGCCGCGAGCCGTCGCCGAGCGACTACCGGTCGGTGTTCCGGTTCAATCTGACGGTCGCGACGCTGCTTTACGGCGTCATGGTGGCCTTGTCGCCGCTGCTGGCCGCCTTCTTCGACCAGCCCGTGCTGACGCGGATCGCTCCGGTGCTTTTCCTGCTGCTGCCCCTGAACGCGCTGTGCGTTATCCAGCAGGCGATCTACACGCGCCGGTTCCGGTTCGACACCCTTTCGAAGGTGGTCTTCGCCTCCTCGGCCGTCAGCGGCGGTGTCGCCGTGGCGATGGCCTGGTCGGGCTGCGGCGTCTGGAGCCTCGTCGCGCAGCGGCTTGCCGCCATGGGGGTTAAGGCGGCGCTGCTCTGGATGTTGAGCGACTGGCGTCCTGCGGGCCGTTACGACGGCCGCGCCCTGCGGGCGATGGCTCCCTACAGCCTGCGACTGCTGGCGACCGACCTGATTTCGACCCTCTACAACAACATTTCGCAGCTCTTCGTGGGCAAGATGTATTCGGCCGAGATGCTGGGCTTCTTCAATCAGGGGCAGAAGCTGAAGGATCTGCCCGTGACGGCGACTATCCAGTCGGTGCAGAACGTCTCGTTCCCGGCGCTGTCGAAGATTCGGGAAGACTCCGGGAAGTTCGCCGAGGGGTATCGGCAGCTGCTGCTGATGGTGGCTTTCGTCGTCTCTCCGGTGATGCTGGGCATGGTCGCGGTGGCCGAGGAGCTGTTCGCGCTCTTTCTGGGCGAGAAGTGGATGCCCACGGTGCCCTATTTCGAGATTCTTTCCCTTTCGGGGCTCTTCATGCCGCTGGCCATGGTGGCCTGCAACGTGCTGAAGGCGCGCAGCGACGGGAGCGTGATCGTCCGGCTGGAGGTCGTGAAGAAGACCGTGCAGACCCTGATTCTCGCCGTGTCGATCCCCTGCGGCGTGAGGGCTATTGCGTGGGGCGTCGTGGCGATGGCCTTTTGCGAGCTGGCGCTCAACCTGCGGGCGGCGCGGCGCTTCGCCGAGCTGTCGTTCGGACGGATCGCCCGCGCGATCGTGCCGGCCGTGCTTCTCTCCGTGGCGATGTTCGCGGCGGTCCGCCTCTATGGCGATGTCGTTACGCTGGCGCTGCCGCTCCTGCTGCTGACGAAGATCCTGCTGGGCGCGGTGCTCTACATCGGTCTCTCGCTGGCCTTCCGGTTGGAGGCGGCGCAGGTCGCGCTCGGCATGCTGCGCCGGATGCGGGAGCGCTCCTGATTACTCGCGGGGCAGTGCGATGCGCACGGTCTGCCCGCGGCCGATGACTTTCCGACAGACGATCTTTCCCTCCCGGACGACTCGCACGTCGAGCCGCTCCCCTCGACGGCTTACCCGAATATCGAAGGGTGCGCCGCCGAAAGCGTATATGTTTCCGAGTGCCATGCGGTCCCACTTCTCGGGCAGCCGCGGTGTGAGTTCGAAACTGCTGAAGCCCGTGGGCCGGATGCCGAAGATCCCCTCGGTGAAGATGCGGCAGAAGAGCCCGCTCTCCGCCGACAGATGGCGCTGATTCCCCTCGGGCCACGCCTCGATCGGGTAGGGCACGTGCTCTCCTAACAGTCGGGTGGCGGCGTAGTGCTCCAGAAAGGCCGTGGCCTTCTCCGTTTCGCCCGTGGCGAAGATGCCGCGGAGGGCGTAGAGGGTGGAGCGGTCCCAGAAGGTTCGGGTGCCCGACTGGGTGAGCAGGCCGTCGGGCGTCATCAGGCGCGGCGACAGCAGGGCTTCGACGGTGCCTGCGGCGCGGTCCGTAATCCCCACGACCAGCGGCATGCAGATCCACGACCGCAATACGTCGTTGCCGTCGTAATAGCGATAGGTGTCGTAACCCTCCACGCAGGCGCCGAAGTGGGCGGAGATGCACTCCTTGAGCCGGCCGGCCCGGGTGCGGTAAAGGGCTGCGGTACGGCGTTCGCCCAGCTGTTCGGCGATGTACGAGGCCGACAGCAGGGCGTCGTAGTAGAGGGTCGAGGTGCAGAGGTTGGCGTCGCCCGACGGGAACCGGTTTTCGAGCTCGTCCGAATCGGACGCCACGACCCCTCTGTCGTTGAGTTTGCCGTGGCAGTATTTGAGGCTGAACCGCACCAGGGGCCACAGCTCCGCGGCGGTCGATTCGCTTCCGAGTGCGAGGATCGTGCGGGCCGCTCCGTAGGCTACCATGGCGCAGTCGCCCCGATCTCCGGCGACGCCGAAGTGGTCGTCGCCCTCAGCGATGATGGAGCTGGGAAGCGCCTCGGCGCGGTCGTTGATGAACCGGCTGTAGTGCCGGAAGCAGTTCAGGGCCGACTCGTTGCCCTTCGTGTACCCCAGGAACGGGAAGAGGGGGCTGACGTACTCCGCCTGGTCGTTGGCCCACATGGCGGCGTAGTAGGCCTCGCCTCCGGGGCTGTGCATCAGCCCTCCTTTGGTTCGGAAGATGCTTTCGGCGGCCCGCAGCTTCGCGAATTCGAACTCGGCGACGATTACGGAGTCCGGACACTCCAGCACCAGTTTCGAACGCAGCTCCCGGCGGAGTGCCTCCCGCTCCGCGAGCTCCTCCTCGATGACGGGCGACCGCTCCTCCTGATGCCCGGCCACCCCTTGTACGGAGGCGCCGAACCGGAGCTCCTCGCCCGGATTCAGGACGGCGAGCCGGCTTTCGGTGTGGTCGGTCTTGGCGATGAGTGTATAGGATCCCTGCACGCCTTTGGCCGGGTCGGTCGCGTAGACGATCCGCTGCGCCGGCAGGCAGACCTCGAGACGCCGCGAGCCGATATTCTTCAATACGTACAGTTCGCACAGGGCCGGAAGGGTGGTCGATGGGGCGTAGATGCGGGTCAGCTCGATCTCCGGCCGGAGGTCGCTGCGGCGCTGCCGCATGTCTCTGTCGTGTCCGACGGTGAACCGGCTTACCGCCGTCAGTTTTCCGTCGAGCGTGATGCTTTGCACCTGCTCGCCGTTGAGCGTCTGTCCGTCGACCGTCACGGCTTGCAGGAAGTCGGTAGCGAATCGGCGGGTGAGGCTGGCGTGCGTATTGTTGGGTACCGTCCGCAGCATGGGCCATACGATCGAGCGCTCCATCGAAAAGCTGCCGTCGCCGTTCACGCCGTAGCGCAGAACCGCCGAGAGGCTCTCGCCGGACATCTCGATATGGTCGTAGTGGGGGATGCGCACGTCGATCCGCCAGACGATCGCGCCGTCGTCGGTGATTTGCCAGCGGGGAGTTGCTGTCTCTTGTGCTCCTGCAACTCCGCTCAGGAGGAGGCCGGCCAGTGCGGTCAGTAGTGTCGTACGCATATCGGGATGTTATAAAAAGAGAGGCTGTCCGTCGGACAGCCTCCTCTGTCGGTTATTTCTTCTGTTTTTTCTGTTGCAGCTCCTGCTGGCGCATCAGCTCTTCATAGCGCTGCTGGAATTTGGATTTCTTGCGATTCTGATTCTTGGCGGCGTTGGCGGCCATGATCGCGTGGATCTTGTCGTCGTCGATCATGCGCCGGATGACCATTGTCTGGACGATGGTGATCAGGTTGGCCAGGAAATAGTAGAAGCAGAGACCGCTGGCGTAGTCGTTGAACCAGAAGAGCATCATCAGCGGCATCATGTAGACCATCATGAACTTCATGCCGGCCATCTGGGGCTGCGACGAGGCGGTCTGCTGGTAGTTGATATAGGAGAAGGCGAACAGCGCTCCGGTCATCAGCAGGGCGAAGAGGCTCACGTGGTCGCCGTAGAAGGGGATCGAGAAGGGCAGGTTGGCGATGCTGTCGTAGGAGGAGAGGTCGTCGGCCCACAGGAAGTGCTGGCCGCGCAGCTCGATCGAGGCGGGGAAGAAGCGGAACATGGCGATGATGATCGGCATCTGGATCAGCATCGGGATGCAGCCGCCCATCGGGTTGATGCCGGCCTTCTTATAGAGCTCCATGGTCGCCTGCTGGCGCTTCATGGCGTCCTCCTGACGGGGGAATTTCTGGGCCAGCGCATCCACTTCGGGCTTGATGACGCGCATCTTGGCGGTCGATACGTAGCTCTTGTAGGTGAGCGGCGAGATGATTACCTTCACCAGAATCGCCAGAATCAGGATGATGATGCCGAAGTTGAGGTTGAACTGACGCAGCAGGTCGAAGACCGGAATCACGAACCAGCGGTTCACCCAGCCGAAGATGCCCCAGCCCAGCGGAATCATCCGCTCCATAGCGAGCGCCCCGCCCTCGGGATCGGTCACCTTCTTCAGGATGGCGTACTTGTTGGGACCGAAGTAGAGGCCCAGCCGCAACACCTCGGTCTGCGGCGAGTAGGGCAGGGTGGCCTGCATGGCGAACTCCTTCACGTAGCCCGATCCGGCGTCGGCCGTGTCGAAACCGATATCGGCGGTCGAGAAGTCGTCGTAAGCCACCAGCACCGACGAGAAGAACTGCTGCTTGAAAGCTACCCAGTTCACCGCCGTAGCCACCTTCTTCGACTTGTCCTCATCGCTCATGCCGAGCTCCTCGATCGAAGCCTCGCCCGGGAAGCGGTAGGCGGCCGTGGTATACATGTTTTCGTTCTTGAATCCCTTCTCGTTCTGATAGGTGAGCTGTTTCCAGTCGATCACCACCGAGGTCTGGTTAGCCATCAGCGGGGCCATGTTCTCGAAGCGGACGTCGAGGTCGATCAGGTAGTCGCGCTCGGGCGAGCCGCTCTCGGTAATCGTGTACTCGAAGCGCAGGCGGGCGTCGTCGCTGATGGGCAGGGTCATCACGACCCGCTGCGTCTGCTCCTGGGCGGCGACCGGCTCCGCACCGAAGGTGAACTCCGAGGTGTTGATCCGGACATTCTTGAAGCCGTTCTTTACGTACAGCGAGAGGTCGAAGTTCGAGAGCTCCGGATCGAACATCCGGACGGGCTGGTTACGCTCCCCCTTCGGGGCGTATTTCGTGTAGTCCTTCAGCGTCACGTCGGTGATCTGACCGCCGCGGGTCGAGAACTCCACCTTCATCACTCCGTTCTCCACCGTGAAGGTCTCGGGTTCGGCCGTGCGGGCCGCCGCCAGCTGCGGACCGTAGTAGGCCGCCTCGGCATTCAGGGCCAGCGAATCGGACTGTGCGGGGGTGACGCCGGCGGTCGGGTCGGCGACGGGAAGGGCAGGGTTCAGCGCCCGCTCCAGCGAGTCGGCCAGTGCCGCTTCGGCCTCGATGGCGGCCTGCTCGGCCTGCCACTTCTGCTGCTGTTTCGAATTGTAGAGGGTAAAGCCCAGGAAAATCAAGGCTATCAGGACAATACCCGTAATGGTCTGTTTATCCATGCGAATAAGATAGGGTTAAACGACCGCTCTACTCTCTCCGGCCGGGGAGGGTAGAGCGGGGTCGTGCGTTCGGTTTATTTACGGTTTTCGAGCGCGGCCTTCACGAAGGCCACGAAGAGCGGATGGGGCCGCTCGACGGTGCTTTTGTATTCGGGGTGGTACTGCGTGCCGACGAACCAGGGGTGCGACGGGATCTCTACCACCTCCACCAGATTGGTTTCGGGGTTGGTGCCCACGGCCTGCATGCCGGCGGCCTCGAAATCGGCCAGGTAGTCGTTGTTGAACTCGTAGCGGTGGCGGTGACGCTCCATGATCTGCTCCGATCCGTAGGCGGCGGCGACTTTCGATCCCGCCTTCAGCTGGCAGGGGTAGGCGCCCAGACGCATCGTGCCGCCCTTGGCGGTGATGCCCTTCTGCTCCTCCATCAGGTCGATGACCGGATGGGCCGTCTGCCCCATTTCGCTCGAATTGGCATCCTGCAATCCCAGGACGTGACGGGCGAATTCGATCACGGCGCACTGCATGCCCAGGCAGATGCCCAGGAAGGGGATGCCCTGCTCGCGGGCGAAGCGCACCGCCTCGATCTTGCCCTCGATGCCGCGGTTGCCGAAGCCCGGGGCGACCAGAATGCCCGCCATCGTGCCCAGCTTCTCGGCCACGTTCGAAGCGTCGATCTTCTCCGAGTTGACGTAGTGCAGCTTCACCTTGCAGTCGTTGACCGCGCCGGCGTGGATGAACGACTCGCTGATCGACTTGTAGGCGTCGGGCAGTTCGGTGTACTTGCCCACCAGCGCGATGTCGATCCGGTCGGAGGGGTGTTTGATCTTGTGCACGAAGTCGCGCAGCGAGTCGAGGTTCGGCTCGCCCTCCTCGGCCGGAAGCCCCAGCTTGTCGAGAACCACCTCGTCCAGATGCTGCTCGTGCATCTTCAGCGGCACCTCGTAGATGGTCGGCACGTCGATGGATTCCATGACGGCGCTGGCGTCCACGTTGCAGAAGAGAGCCACCTTGCGCTTCAGGTTGGGCGTCAGGGGGTGCTCCGTGCGCAGCACCAGGATGTCGGGCTGCAGGCCGTTCTCCAGCAGCGCCTTCACCGAGTGCTGGGTCGGCTTGGTCTTCAGCTCGCCCGACGCGGCCATGTAGGGGATCAGGGTGAGGTGGACCAGTGCCGTGTTGCGGTAGCCGAGCGAGTAGCGCAGCTGGCGCACCGACTCGATGAAGGGGAGCGACTCGATGTCGCCCACCGTACCGCCGATCTCGGTGATGATGATGTCGTAGACTTTCTGCTGGCTCAACAGCTGGATGCGCCGTTTGATCTCGTCGGTGATGTGGGGGATGACCTGCACGGTCTTGCCCAGAAATTCGCCCTTGCGCTCCTTCTCGATGACGTTCTTGTAGATCTTGCCCGTGGTGACGTTGTTGGCCTCCGTGGTGTGGATGGAGGTGAAGCGCTCGTAGTGGCCCAGGTCGAGGTCGGTCTCCGTACCGTCTTCGGTAACATAGCATTCGCCGTGTTCATAGGGGTTCAGCGTTCCGGGGTCGACGTTGATGTAGGGGTCGAGCTTCTGGATGGTTACCGAGTAGCCGCGCGCCTGCAGCAAGCGGGCGATGGATGCCGAGATGATTCCCTTGCCGAGCGACGACGCTACGCCGCCCGTGACGAAGATGTACTTTGGTTTGGCTAATTTCATATAAATAATAAGTGCTTTGTTCTCTATTGCTGTGCGGTCTTGTCGTTTTCGCGGTCGATCATCTTCACCTTCTCGACCGTCGCGGCCATCTCCTCGCGGGCCTTGCGGATCTTGTCGCGCACACCGGCCACGAGCGCTTCGGCGTTCTTCGAGTTGGAGAAGAATCCGATGTTGTTCTCCAGCAGGGCAATCTCCTGCTCCAGCTGGCGGACCTTGCCGTAGAGCCGCTCGCGCTCGGAGTGCAGGCGCTTCGATCCGGCCTCGCGCAGGGACGACACCTTCTCGCGGAAACGGTTCATCGAGCGGTCGCGCTCGCTGCCGCGCAGCTGCGCGAAGAGGGCGTCGACCGTCTGTTTGTACCTCTTCTGAATCTCCTCCTTGCGCTTGATGGGCACGAAGCCGATCTCGCTCCAGCGGCGCTGGAACTCGCGGATGGTCTCGTAGCCGCCCTCCCGGACCTCGGCCGCAGCCATCTCGGCCAGCAGCTCCAGCTTGCGGGCGAGGTTCTGCTCCTGCTCGCCACCCATCTCCTTGAAGTGCTGCTCCTTGCGCTCGAAGAAGCGGTCGCAGGCGGCGCGGAAACGCTTCCACACGGCGTCGGCGTGGCGGCGCGATACGGCGCCGATCTCCTTCCATTGGGTTTGCAGGGCGATCAGTTCGTCGGTGGTCTTCTTCCACTCCTCGCTCTCCTGCAGCGCCTCGGCGGCCTCGCAGAGTTCGTTCTTGAGCTGGAGGTTGTGTTCCATCTCGTCCTTCATCGAGGCGTAGAAGGCCCGCTTGGCCTCGAAGAAACGGTCGCAGGCGTTGCGGAACCGTTCGTAGATGCGGGTGTTATCCTTCTTGGGGGCGAAACCGATGGTCTTCCACACCTTCTGAATCTCCAGCAGCCGGTCGCTGGCGCGGTTCCACTCCTTGCGGGTGGTCAGCGGCTGCGACACCAGCTCCTCGGTCTGCTCGCACAGGCCGTTCTTGAGCTCCAGATTCTTCAGCTGCTCCTGCTTGAGGTTCTCGAAATGCTCCTGATGCCGGCGGTTGATGCGGCTCGAGGCCTCCTTGAAGCGCTCCCAGACGGTCTCCTTGTATTCGTTGGCGACCGGTCCCGTCTCGCGCCACTCGTCGTGCAGCTTTTGCAGCTTGTGGAATGCCTCCACGATGGAGGGCTCCTCCACGAGCGCCTCGGCGGCCTCGCAGAGCGCCGTCTTCTGCTCATAGTTCTTCTTCAGGTCGAGATCGCGCAGCTCCTTGTTGATCTTGATGAAGTTGTAGAAGTTCTCGACGTGGAGGT
>Ga0209064_1000681_pt1 | contig 71889 bp, 76 predicted proteins | sample Inofromicrocosms_FD_187498 | JGI IMG/M metagenome (GOLD analysis project Ga0209064, IMG submission 187498) | Mouse cecum microbial communities from Vienna, Austria - Inoculum for glucosamine and mucus D2O microcosms (SPAdes) (version 2) | ecosystem: Host-associated > Mammals > Digestive system >...
CTACAACACGGGGAACGATTTCGTCTACGCCGACGATTTCGCCGACCCCCTGGCCCGGTACAGGGAGGTCACCGCCCAGACCACCAAGTCCAACCCGGAGACCATGGGCCGGTTCCACACCAACTGGCTGAACATGATGTACCCCCGCCTGCGGCTGGCGGCGAACCTTTTGCGGGATGATGGGGTGATTTTTATCTCTATTGACGACGGGGAAGTAACAAATCTTCGGAGATTATGTGATGAAGTTTTTGGAGAAGAAAACTTCATTGCCCAATTTATTTGGAAGTGCCGTCAGAACAAAGATAATCGGAATATTTCTGGAGTATCTGTCGATCAGGAGTATATCATTTGCTATAGCAAGCAATTTGGGAATCGGGTATTTCGTGGAACCGAGCGCAAAGTAGATCAGTACCAAAACCCTGATAACGACCCACGTGGACCATGGACCAGCGCAAACATGGTTGGTTTAGCAACGGCAGACGCCCGCCCCAATTTACATTACGATTTGATTAATCCGGCAGATGGCATAAATTATGGATGCCCACCAAAGGGATGGAGATATGACCGAAATACGATGAAACGCCTCATTGATGAAGGCCGAATAATTTGGCCCGATAATCCAGAAGGGAGGCCACGTAAAAAGTCTTTTTTGAACGAAATATCAGAAGTTCTTCCCGGCTATTCTTCTGTTTTTGGCGATGGGATTTACACAAACACGGCTACAAAGGAACTTTTTTCAATATTCCAGGCCCATTACTTTGACTTCCCCAAGCCAGTAGAAGTTATCAAGCAACTGATTGAACAGGTCACTGAGCCGGATGATATTGTTTTCGACTTCTTCTCCGGCTCTGCCACCACTGCTCACGCCGTCATGCAGCTCAACGCCGAGGACGGCGGCAACCGCCGCTTCATTCTGGTGCAGCTTCCAGAGGTCTGTGACGAGAAAAGTGAGGCGGCAAAAGCGGGCTATGCGAACATTTGCGAGATTGGCAAGGAGCGCATCCGCCGCGCCGGGAAAAAGCTAATGCAACAAGTCACATCAGGTGTTGGAAATATAAAAGGGGAAGGCTATGGATGCGGTATGCCTACAACAAAAAGCGAGTGGGAAACTGCCATAAAAGAAATAGTTGATGTTGGCTTCCGGGTGTTCAAGCTGGACAGCTCCAACCTGAAAACCTGGGGCGCTGCGCCCATCGACCCCCAGGCGGAGGACGTGATCGGCGAGCTGGCCAACCGCATGAACGCCATGATCCACCGGGTCAAGCCGGACCGCTCCGACCTGGACATGGTGTTCGAGGTCATGCTCAAGCTGGGCGTGCCCCTGGACTTCCCTGTCAGCGAGGTGTCCGTCAACGGCAAGACCGCCTACAGCGTGGGGGAGGACTGTCTGCTGCTGGTGTGCCTTACCCCGGACATCCAACCCGAGGACGTGGAGCAGATGGCGGAGTACGCCCCCGCCAAGGCGGTCATCTCCCGGGACAGCTTCGCCGACGATACCGCGATGGCCAACGCCTGGTACATCCTGCGGGACCGGGGCGTGGATTTGAAATTGGTGTGAGGTGTTTGAAATGGATAAAAAACTGTTACCTAGGAACTTTTTCCGGGATAATCCACTGGACAAGATGTCCGCCCCGCTCATCGCCCATTTTTCTATGACGGCGGGCTTTAATGAAAAGCTTCAGAATGCGATATGGGATATTCTGGAGGGAGAGATCGAGCCCGAGCGCAAGGCACGGATTGAGGAGGAAAAAGCAGAGATCGCCCGGCTTGAAACGGGTGACGCAATCGTCAAATTTATTCGAAATGACTATGACATCGCCAACCGTGAAACGCTTTGCAAAAAGATTCTGACCATGCAGGCGGAGGTGCTGCCGCCTCTGCTGCGCCGCTTCCAAACCAGCTTTCAGGACAACGTGACGGAAACCACCGTATACATCCTTGGCCACGCAGAGCGGGAGTATGTTGACCAGCTGATTGAGATGTATCCGGAGATCCGGAGCCCTTACGCCCAAAGTATGGCCTGCGTGGCGCTGGGCGTTCAAGAGCGGGAGGACACACTTCCGCTTCTGCTGCGGGAGTATGAGCGGTTAAAGAGACAATACCCGGAGGAAAGCTATTGCCAAGGGCCGTTGCTGGCGATCTATATTCTGTATGGAAAGGCGTAGCCCGCCATGAAACTGAAATTCAAGGATCAGGATTTCCAGACCGCCGCCGTGGAGGCCGTGGCCGGCCTGTTCGCCGGGCAGGAGCGCTCCCGCGCCACCTTCTCCGTCATGGAGGAGGGCCAGCTCCCGGATCAGACCAGCTTCGGCCCGGCGGAGCTGGGGGTGGGTAATGTCCTGCGGCTGACTGACGACGCCCTCACCGCCAATATGCGGGCCGTCCAGAAGCGGAACCTCCTGCCCATGACGGACAGCGCCGCCTCCCGGCAGTTCTGCGTGGAGATGGAGACGGGCACCGGGAAAACCTACGTCTACACCAAGACCATCTTCGAGCTGAACCGGCGGTACGGCTTCACCAAGTTCATCGTGGTAGTGCCGTCGGTGGCCATCCGGGAGGGCGTGTACAAGTCCTTCCAGGTCACGCAGGAGCACTTTGCCCTGCAATACGACAGCGTGCCCTGCCGGTATTTCATCTACAACTCCGCCAAGCTGTCCGACGTGCGCCAGTTTGCCGCCAGCGCCAACATCGAGGTGATGATCATCAACATCGACGCCTTCAAAAAGGCGGAGAACATCATCAACCAGGCCCAGGACAAGCTGAACGGCGAGACGGCCATGGGCTTTATCCGGGACACCAACCCCATTGTCATCATCGATGAGCCCCAAAGCGTGGACAACACCCCCAAGGCCAAAGAGGCCATCGCGTCGCTGAATCCTCTGTGTGTGCTGCGCTACTCGGCCACGCACCGGGAGAAGATCAATCTGCTCTACCGTCTGACCCCGGTGGACGCCTATCAAATGGGGCTGGTGAAGCAGATCGCCGTGTCCTCCAACCAGGTGTCCGGGGGCTTTAATCAGCCCTATGTGCGTCTGTTTTCGGTGTCCAACGAGAAGGGGTTCCGGGCCAAAGTGGAGATGGACGTAAAGGGCAAAACCGGCGTTGTTGCCCGGAAAACGGTGACGTTGAAGCCGGGGGACGACCTGTTTCTTCTGTCCGGCGGACGGGAGCTGTACGAGGGTTACACCGTGGACGGCATTGACTGCACCCCCGGCTATGAGCACATCGAATTCGGCAACACCCAGGAGGTGGCGCTGGGCAAGGCTATCGGGGACATTGACGAGAACGTGGTGAAAAAGGCCCAGATCCGCCGCACCATCGAGGCCCATCTGGATAAAGAGCTGCGCTACATGGGTCGGGGCATCAAGGTGCTGTCCCTGTTCTTCATTGACAAGGTGGACAAGTACCGCCACGAGGACGGCACGCCGGGAGTCTACGCCGGGATGTTTGAGGACTGCTACCGGGAACTGATCGCCAGGGAGAAATACGCCCCCATCCGGGAGCGGTTTTCCGCCGATGTGTCCAAGCTGCACAACGGTTACTTCTCCCAGGACAAAAAGGGCCGCCTGAAGGACACCAAGGGCGACACCCAAGCGGATGACGACACCTATAACACCATCATGCGGGACAAGGAGTGGCTGCTGAGTTTTGACTGCCCCCTCCGGTTCATTTTCTCCCACTCCGCGCTGAAGGAAGGCTGGGATAACCCCAATGTGTTCCAGGTCTGTACGCTCATCGAGCAGAAATCCACGTTCACCTGCCGCCAGAAGGTGGGGCGGGGCCTGCGGCTGTGCGTCAATCAGGAAGGGGAGAGGGTAGAGGACCGGGACATCAACATACTCCACGTCATGGCCAACGAGAGCTTTGCCGAGTTTGCCGCCACGCTGCAACAGGAGATCGAGGACGAAACCGGCGTGAAGTTCGGCGTGCTGAATCTGAGCCTGTTTTCCGGCATGGTCTACGAGGAAAGGCACCAGGAGGCGCGGACGGTCACGGTGGAGCAGGCCCGGCGTGTGGTGGAGGCCCTTCAAACCGCCGGGGCCATCGACAAGGGTGGCAAGGTCCAGCCCGCCGCCAAGCCGGAGGAGATCGTGCTTCCCCCGGAGCTGGAGGAAGTGCAGGAGACTGTTCGGGCGGCGGTAGAACAAAAAGTGCCCATCACCGCCCAGGCCCTCGCCGGCACAGCCTACACCGCTACGGTGGTGGAGGAAAAGACCGTTTCCTATGAGGATGCCCAGGAGCTGATGGAGCACTTCCAAAAGAAGGACTACATCACTCCCGCCGGGAAGATCAAGGACACCATGAAGAATGCCCTGAAGGCGGGGACGCTGGAGCTGCCGAAGAAGTATGAGGCGGCCCGGGGCCGCTTCGAGGCCATCATCGCTAATGCCGACCGGAAGCCGCCGGTGCGGGACGCATCCCGAGATGTGACGGTGCGGCTGAACAAGCGGGTGTTACTCTCCCCGGAATTTCTGGAGCTGTGGGACAAGATCAAGCAGAAGACCACCTACCGAGTCAGCATCGACACAGAGGAGCTGGTGAAACGGTGTGTCAAAGCCCTACGGGAGATGCCGAAGCTGCAAAGGACGAGGCTGGTTTCACAGACAGCGGACATCCATCTGGAGCAGGCAGGCGTCTCCCACATCGAGCGCGAGACCCGGTTCACGGACGTGGACAACGCCTACCGGGTGTTGCCCGACCTGATCACCATCCTCAGCGACGCCGCCCTGCTCACCCCCGCCACGGTGAACCGCATCCTGTTGGAAAGCGGACGGTGCGGCGACTTTCTTAATGACCCGGAGCTGTTTTTGGAAAAGGCGTTGGAGATCATCCGGGACAACCGCCACGCTTTGGCCATTGACGGTATCCACTATCTCAAACTGGACGGCGAGGAATATTATGTCCAGGAGATTTTCGACTCGGCGGAGCTGCTGGCAAACCTTGACCGCAACGCCGTCAAGGTAGAGCGCAGCGTCTATGATTACATCGTTTACGATAGTACCACCATAGAGAAGCCTTTCGCCCTGGCGCTGGATCGGGATCCGGATGTGAAGATGTTCTTCAAGATCCCGGAGCGGTTCAAGATCGAGACGCCCATCGGCACCTATAACCCGGACTGGGCAGTATATCTCACTCGCAACGGAGAGGAGAAGCTGTATTTTATTTTGGAGACCAAGGGAACGACCAATCTGTTTGACCTTCGCACTCCAGAGCAGCTCAAAATCCGCTGCGGAAAAAAGCACTTCGAGGCGCTGGAAAACGACGTGGAGATGCAGGCGGTGAAAAGCTGGAGCGAGTTCAAGACGCAGGTATAAGACATATGTCAAGCTGGCCATGTCGACATTTTTCTCTTATGAGTTTTTCATCCATGTTTTCAAGTCGTCCAACGAAATTTTTCCATCCTCGCAGTCCTTCTTTTTCGCCTGGGCCCGTTTGCTCCAATCAGCGAACTCCTCAGCAGACAGCTTTCCGGCCCGGATCCACGCGAAATGGCGTTTGTATTCCCGGCGGTACTCTTTGAACACCACATCGTCTTTGCGGTTCTCGGTCCATTTTTGAACAGCCCCGGTGTTCCGGCAGGGCTTCCTATCTGCGTTGGGCCGCTCGCAGTATTCCGCCGTCACCCGTCCGGTCAGAGGGAAGTACCTGCCGCAGTTCCTGCACCGGCGAACAGACGTCCCGCTGGTGACGCATTCCCGCAAAGAGAAGTCTATCAGATCCCGGATCGTGTTCGGCTGCAAGATTGATCCGCACATTTCCTCGCCAATGGAACCGAAGCCCACTGAGATCGCCTGAAACTGAAACAGAGCGGGGGCATCGGGTTCGTTGATTCGATATTGCCCGCTCATACTGCGCTGAGTGTCCCGTCCGGCACGGTCAATATCCAAAACCACTTCTATAAAAGCCTGTGCCTGCCGTTGGTACACTGGGAGCTGCTCCAAAAGCTGGAGCAGCTCCTCTGTCATTTCAGGAGCTAAGGTCCCGGCTGCTTTATGTGTGAACCATTGCAGGTAGGGCAGTTGAAAGTAGATATGCCGCGCTGCCAGCTCCCCCATTTTTGCCATAGCCTCGTCCCCGTGGGTGCTGTCCCCGGTGGAGAAGAAGCGGTTCCAACATGTCAGAATATCCTGTAGCTGTCCCTCTACCTGCGCACAGTCCAGTTCCAGAAAGCTCAGCAGGCTTTCCAGATAGGGGTACGATCTCTGGGTGGCGGCGGAACCACGACCTCCCCATGGATCATATTCAAAATGTTCTTGACCGCCGGAAAAATACATTTGATAACTCCACATATTCATCGGATGCTCCTCTCGAAAACGACACACTGTAAAATGATTTTATCCTGTGTCTTGACAAAGCCTATGGACCGTGTTATGATGTGACTATCAGGAGGTGTCTAAATTGATTGTAAGATGAGTCTATCACGTGGGATCAAGTATGTCAATAGAAAATGAGGGGGTGAAACACATGAAAAAATTAGAAACCATCGACGGAGAGACCTTGATGAGCAAACCGCTCCAGCCTTTGAACTTTGTGGTGGACACGCTGATCTCCCAGGGCCTGCACATCCTGGCCGGGTCGCCCAAGGTGGGCAAGTCCTGGTTGGCCCTGTGGCTGGCTGTTACCGTGGCGAAGGGAGAACCCGTCTGGGGACTGCCGGTGAAGCAGGGCACCACGCTGTATCTCTGTCTGGAGGATTCCCAACTGCGAATCCAGAACCGGCTGTTCGACGTGACGGAGGACGCGCCGCCCAACGTCCACTTCTGTACCGAGAGCCGAATTCTGGGCGACGGACTGGTGGAACAGCTGGAGCAATTCCTTGGCGAACACCTGGACACCGTGCTCGTCATTATCGATACTCTGCAAATGATCCGCAACGCCGGTTACGACAACACCTACGCTAACGATTACCGCGACCTCTCTGCGCTGAAGAAACTGGCTGACGCTCACGGCATCGCCATCCTACTGATCCACCATCTGCGAAAGGAAAAGGCGGACGATGTGTTCAACCGCATTTCCGGCACCACCGCCATCAGCGGCGCGGTGGACGCCAGCTTCACACTGGTGGAGGAGCAGCGGGGGAGCGGCAGGGCGCGGCTGTCCTGCATCGGTCGGGACATCGAGTACCGGGAACTTGAACTCCACCGCAACGCCGACAACGTGTGGGAGGTGACGGCGGACAGTTATCAGCAGCCGGAGCTGTTGGGTGACCGCATCATTTTTCTTCTCTCTGAATTGCTGTGTGACTGTCCTAAATTTATCGGCACTCCCACTGAGCTGGCACAGCGTATCGACCCTGATGGGGCACAGGGTGTCACTCTAAAAAATGTGTCCCGGAAAATTCTGCAAAGTGTTGCGGCCCTAAACGAAATGGGCATCACTGCGGTGGTGCGCAGGAGCAACGGGAGGCGGTTGATCGAGCTCCACCGTGCCGATAGTGCCGGTAACGCCGGGGCCGGAAAGATCGTCCCTGTTGACCCTGTGACCGTATGACTGCCGTGTCGGCCCATGTGCAGCCCTGTGTCCGCTCTGCGGGGCAAGGCGGGGAAATGACCCGCAGAGCGGCCCGGGCGCGGTGTGTGAGCTTTGTGGGCGTTTGTGGGGAGCACCAACGAAGGGCATTGCAGAGGCGGCCCGATGGAGGGATGCCCACCTTTTGGGTGGGGCAAGCATCGCGTCCGGCTATACGCCGCCCGCACTCGCCGGGGCGCTGCCCCGGCACCCCTGCCCCCAAGGGGGTCCCCATCGAAGCCCAGCGAAGCGGGTTCGATGGGGAGAGGAGGCGCAGCGAAATGAACGAGCCCTGCCGCAAGCGGCAGGGCGAGGGATATGTAGCTTGCGCCGACGAGGGAGAAAGGAGTTCAATGCAGAAGAAGAAAACGGAAATCATTACCGCCAGAATGACCCCAGCGGACAAAAAAGCCATCCGCCAGCGGGCCAAGGCCGCTGGCATGACCGTCACTGACTACCTTACCACCTGCGCGCTGGGGAAGGGAATCGTCCGGGTGGAGGGGCTGGACGATCTCCTCTCTGAGCTGAAAGCCCAGGGCCGCAACCTCAACCAGCTCACCACCCTGGCCAACATGGGACGGATCACCATCCTGCGCGGGGACGATTTGTTCAGCGAGTACACCCGGCTGTGTGATCTGCTGGGTGCGCTGGTTCTGAAGGTGCGCTGATGGCGACCTTCACCGCGATCCAGTGCAAAAAGCAGTCTGCCAGTTCGATGCGCGGCGTGATCGACTACGTGGAGCAGAAAAAGAAAACGCGCCTGGGCGACGCATGGCTGGTCACTGGTAGCAACTGTGTTCCGCAGTCTGCGTTCATCGAGATGCAGATGACCAAAGAGTGCTTCCGCAAAACGGGAGGGACGCAGTTCTACCACTTCGTCCAGTCCTTCTCCGCAGAGGACGACATCACGCCCCAGGAGGTCAACGCCATCGGCCTGGAGTTCGCGCAGAAGCAGTTCCCGGACTTCGAGGTGGTGATTGCTACCCACGTTGACACAGGCCACCTGCACAACCACATGGTGGTAAACAGCGTCAGTCACAGATGGGCACAAGCTCCACCAGAGCTACAGTGACCTGCTGACACACCGAAAGGTGAACGATGAAATCTGTTTGGCCCATGGGCTGAGTGTGCTGGGTGAGTGCGATCCCCGGAAGAAAAAGAAGCGCATGAAGCCTGGTGAATACCAGGCCGGTCTGCGCGGCGACAGCTGGAAGCTGGATCTGATCCAAGCTATCAACGAGGCGTTGGAATACGCCATCACCCGGGAAGATTTCATTGCCAACATGGAGATAGAAGGTTTCGAGGTTTCCTGGTCGGATAGTTGGAAGCACATCACCTTCACCTGTCCCAATGGGCGCAAGTGCCGGGACAGCAGCCTCCACGACGAAACATTTCTCAAGGAAAATCTGGAGGCACTCCTCCTCTACCGTCAGGCCACAGGCTTCCGTCCCACCACCCCGGAGCCGGACGAGGGATGGATGGGTGAGCTGGCCGCTGGATGGTTCCGGGTAGCAGCCGACCTGGAGCGGGATGACGACTGGCAGCTCCCTGTGCCGCTCGTCTGGACAGACAGCAAACAGCGCCGCCGGGAGGCCATCAAGAAAATGGCCATGGGTCAAAAGTTCAGCGGCGACCAACACTGGGAGCAGACGATGTAAAAAATTGATAGACTTGTGGAGGCGGGTGCGGTATATTGTCGGTACCGCGCCAGCCTCCCAGATAGGAGGATCGAAATGAGCATTTGCAAATATCAGACAAACACTCAGATGAACGCCAAATAAGAAAGGAGCAAATCAAATATCAAAGTAGGCCTGTCTGATGCATACCCTTGGATCAAAGGGGGCACGCGGGATGGGGGAACGGGCGCGTCTGGTCGGGATTGAACACGACCGCAAGATCACCAAAGAGATGGACAGCCAGTTCCTGTTTGAGTACCAGAGGGCCATCCTGCTGTCGCTGAAGGACAGCGGAGCGCTGGATGAGGCGCAGTACCGATACGCGGAAGGGAAACTGGAAAACCAGCTTCGGGCGCACATCAGAAAACAGAGTAGCACGGAAGAAAGGGGAGAGAAGCCATGATGAAAGTAGCATCCTACTGCCGGGTATCCACCGACCGGGACGACCAGGCCAATTCCTTCGAGAGCCAGCAGCGCTACTTCAAGGAGTACATCGACCGCCAGCCGGATTGGGAGCTGTACCAGGTCTACGCCGACGAGGGCATCACCGGCACCTCAACAAAAAAGCGGGCGGCGTTCAACCGCATGATCGCCGACGCCCATATGGGGAAGTTCCAGCTCATCCTTACCAAAGAGGTGAGCCGGTTCTCCCGAAATATTTTGGACACTATTTCCTACACCAGGGAGCTGAAAGCGCTGGGTGTGGGGGTGGTGTTCATGAACGACGGCATCAACTCCCTGGAGCCGGACGCGGAGCTGCGGCTGTCCATCATGGGCTCCATGGCTCAGGAGGAGAGCCGCAAGACCTCCAGCCGGGTGAAATGGGGACAGACCCGGCGGATGGAGCAGGGGGTGGTGTTCGGCAGGTCCCTGCTGGGCTACGATGTGAAGGACGGTAAGATGACCGTCAACCCGGAGGGCGCGGAAATCGTCCGGCAGATTTTCCGTAAGTACGGCATAGAGAAAAAAGGCACCTCCGTCATCGCCCGGGAGCTGCGGGAGGCAGGATACAAGTCACTGACCGGGAACACAAAATGGTCCAACACCTATATCATCAAGGTTCTGAAAAACGAAAAATATGTGGGCGACCTGGTGCAGAAAAAGACCATCACCCCGGACTATCTCAGCCACGCCAAAAAGTACAACCATGGGGAGGAGGAACTGGTGGTCATCCGGGATCACCACGAACCCATCATCGACCGAGAACTGTGGGACATTGTGCAGTCTGAGCTGAAAAAACGGGACCGCAAAGGGGACTACGGCGGCGGGCACTCCAACCGCTATGTGTTCAGCGGCAAGATTAAGTGCGGCGAGTGCGGAGCCAGCTTCGTTTCCCGGAAGAAGGTGCGGAAGGACGGCACCAGCTATAGACGCTGGGGCTGCTTCACCGCCACCACGGAGGGGAACCGCCGCGAGGACATCCAAGGAAATGAGGTGGGCTGCAATATCGGGAAGATGCTCCGGGATGAGCTGGCCATGGATATTTTGAAGCAGTCCCTGGCGTCGCTGCAAATGGACGTGAACGGAATCATCCAAAATGTCACCGATATTGCAATGGAGGCCATTCGGGCAGGGGAGGAGCAGGGAACTGACCGCCCCGAAGCGTTGGAGTACCAGATCGAGCAGCTCACCCAAAAGAAAGCGGATGTGCTGGATGCCTTCTTTTCCCGGCAGATCACCAAGGCCGAGATGAAGCTGGTGAACGAGCGGTACGATAGGGAACTGGATGCCCTGCGGATCAGATTGGATGCGGCACACTCCAGGGAGGGGGTCGCTTATGAGCCAGAGGACTTGCGAAAGGATGTGGGGAGACAAATTACTGCCATCGTAAGAGGCAAGACAGACAGCGAAATCTTCTATAAAAACCTGCTGGATCACATGGTGGTCTACCGGGATAGGCGGGTGGAGGTTCATCTGAACCTTTTGCCCCAGAAATGGACGTTTATTCTGGAAAATTTCCGGGATTTAAATCTGAAGTTGGAGGGAAAAGAGGCCGTAAAAAACGACGTGTGCAAAAACGACTCCTCAGTACCAATATCGGTGAGCAGCCCTTTCAATTCAGAATATGGCATCGCATAGCGCTGGGACAGGTAGCGCAGGGAAGCGCCAAGCTCGCCGTCTGGTCCTCCATATTGAGAAATGATTACAGATGCCAGTTTGGGATTGCAGTTCTTAATGCGTACAGGATATTGCAGCTTTTTCTCATAAACAAACATGTCTCAAGCCCCCTCGTTCTTTTTAAATTCCCAGGGCCAAGGATCATCCAGCCAACGATAAGCGGCATCCTGCCCGGCGGACATCTGTGTCAAGGGGCCATGCATTTCCTCGTAGCGCTGCTTTGCCTCCCGGGCCATGGTGGTATACTGCTTGAAGAGCTGAAATGCCTCTGTGTCATCCCGGTGCGTGTCCAGATACAGCCCCAACTCGGTGACCACAAAGAGCAGTGCTTGAAGCTGGGTAGAATGGTTATCCGGCAGGCCGGCGGCTTCCGCCTTCATATGGAAGGGCAGGTTCAGGCCGGGGAAAACAGTTCCGTTGGCCAGGGCATCGGCTTGGTTGTACTTCTGGCTGCCCCTCTGCTGGAAGGGTACATATGGTACCGCCAGAGGCGCGCAGGCGGGCATGGTGCCGCAGCTATCCGCGCAGGGGCGGGGATTAGTTTCGGTATCAGGATTCAAGAGAATCTCTCCTTTGCTCAAAGTCTGGCAGCAAGGCTGCTAATTCAGCTTATGCTTCTGTACCTTTCAGTGTCACGGGAAATGTCGAAAAGATAAATTTGTGTTGAAATCTATAAATAGGCGTGGTATAATAAATCAATCTTTTGAATTGGAGGAAAGATACCCATGACTCATATCCAGACTCTGAACGGCGCAACCTTGAAGCAGAGCGCTGCCCATGGCGGTTGCGGCGAGTGCCAGACATCTTGCCAGTCCGCCTGCAAGACCTCCTGTACTGTGGCCAACCAGAAGTGCGAGAATAACAAGTAATTTATCAAAGCGCTGGAAAGGGTGGGCTTGTCCCACCCTTTTTCTGCGTGTCAAAGGAGGATGAACCCAATGGTCCATACATTCATCTGCTTAGGTGTGCCCATGGCAGTGGACGTGAACAGCGGTGCTGTTCATGTGTTGGATAACGCTGCCTACGATGTGCTGTCTCTCTTGGATGCTCCCATGGCGGACATCTGCCCAAAGGAATTCTACCAAAAACTGCCGCAGTATGACCCAGCTATGTTAGATGAGGCTTGGGGGGAGCTGTTGGAACTCCAAAAAAATGGGCTGCTGTTTACCAACGACAGCTATATCGACCCTGCCGCCGCTACCCTAATGCAGCAGGATGCGCCCATTAAGGCGCTATGCCTTCACGTGTCTCACGACTGCAATCTGCGCTGCCAATACTGCTTCGCTTCCACTGGTGACTTTGGCACCGGCCGGCGGATGACCATGGATGTGGAGACAGCAAAAAAGGCCATTGATTTCGTGATTGAACGATCCGGCAGCCGACGTAACATTGAGGTAGACTTCTTTGGCGGTGAACCGCTGATGGCTATAGATACGGTGAAGGCTACAGTGGAATATGCCCGGTCTCTGGAGCAAAAACACAATAAAAATTTCCGCTTCACCATCACCACCAACGGCGTACTGCTCGATGACGAAAATATTGAGTACATCAATCGGGAGATGTCCAACGCAGTGCTGTCTCTGGACGGCCGCTCTGAGGTCAATGACCGAATGCGCAGGACAGTGAGTGGAGGAGGAAGCTATGATGTAATTCTGCCCAAGTTCCAGAAGCTGGTGCAGGGTAGGGGAGAGAAGGACTATTATCTTCGGGGAACCTTCACCCGGTACAACCCGGATTTTGCCGCCGATGTGCTCCATATCGCCGACCAGGGGTTCCGCCACGTGTCAGTGGAACCTGTGGTCGGTAGCCTTGACTGCGATTATTCCTTCCGAGAGGAGGATCTGCCTGGCATTCTGGAGGAATACGAGCGGTTGGCTTTAGAGCTTTTGAAACGAGAGGATGTTAATTTCTTTCATTTTAATGTGGACTTGTCTCAGGGGCCGTGTGTCATTAAGCGGATGCGGGGATGTGGAGCCGGGTGCGAATATGTGGCCGTTACCCCGGACGGTGATATCTATCCCTGCCATCAGTTTGTGGGAAATGAGGAGTACAGGCTTGGTAATGTTTACAACGATGCCTTTAATATGGAGTTGTCCAGAAAATTTGCCGGACTGAACATCTACACAAGGCCAGACTGTAAAGATTGCTGGGCCCGATTCTATTGCAGCGGGGGATGCTCTGCATCCAATCTGCTTGTAAATGGCGACATAAAAAAGCCCAATCGCTTTGGCTGCGACATGCAGCGAAAACGCCTGGAATGTGCCATCGCTATAAAGGCAATTCGGGCTGGAATGGCAAAGAGTGAGCCCTAGCTCCAAAAATTTGAAAACATTAGCAAAACGGTTTGGGATCTCAACATTTTGAGGCTCCAAACCGTTTTGCTACAATATCCTGTGCCCTCCGCTACCCCAAATACGCAGTTTACATAATTTTGTTTACATAAAACAGACGCATAAAAAATTTTATAAGAAATCTGGACGATTTCTCTTGCCTTTCCAGGAAAAGAGGTCTATATTAAATAAAGACGCTGCTTTGTTGCCATTGGAATAAAGTCTATTTCTATCCCAGCATATAGGATGCGTATGCTTACGGCGATTACATGCTGTATACGCGCGGGCGGCGGTTGACAAAGTGTTGCTGCGTTTTTGTCTGGCATACGCTTCGGTTTTCAAACATAATATAGTTTCAGCGCAATGGCTATATTTGGGAAATCCGGGGTGATGAACGGTGACAGTCCGCAGAATGGGGAGCCGGATTAAATCCGCTCCGGCCTGGGACAGGCTGACCCAATTAGTGGTTCTGGGCATTTGTTTTGCGGCAGGCACATTGGGCGGGTTCCTGTTTTCGGGCTGGGGTGAACAGAGCCCTGAATTGTTAGACTACCTGAACCGCTACTTTGAGATAGCGGCTCAGGGAAGTGGAGTAGAGCCTGGCTTGTTGTCTTCTGCCTGGGATTTGATCCGTTGGCCGCTTGCATCATTTCTGTTGGGAGTTTCTGCGTTCGGGGTGGTGGGGATTCCTGCCTTATTAGCGCTCCGTGGTTTTTTGCTGGCATATTCCGCTGCTATTTTTGCCCGGCTGTTCGGCCTGCCCGGCGTGGCGGCTTCATTTGCGGCTTTTGGGGTAACGGCTCTTGTAGCGGTACCAGTGCTGTTCGTGGTGTCGGCAGATGCGTTCCGGCAGTCGCTGGGCCGCCTGTCAGGGGAGCGTCCCACATCTTGGGCTCAGAGCGCCCAAGCATTGTCCCCCTGCGCTGGGGTGCTGGTATTAGCCGTAGCCTTACAGCAGACGCTGATGCCCGCGCTGCTCGCTGCGGTGTGTACCCGGCTGTTTATTTCGTGAGAAGAGGAGTTGAGCGACCTTGGATCATCTCACTGGTTATGAGGCGTGGCTGGCCCAGGAAAAACGGGTTGCCGTCAATACACTCAGCTCCTACCTTAGAGATGTGCGCCAGTTTGCCGACTGGGCCGGTCAGGAACATCTGGATATCACTCAGATGAGCCAGGATGATATACGGTTTTATGCCCAGCACTTGGAGCGGAAGGGAAAATCCAACGCCACAATTGTTCGATCTGTCGCGGCATTAAAATCTTTTTACACCTACCTTATTTCTATCCGGGCGGTGCAGATTAATCCTGCCAAGGGCTTCAGTCCCAGCCGGGCAGAGCGTAAGCTGCCCGCTATCCTCTCAAACCATGAGGTGGATCTGTTCTTGGAGCAGCCCGATCCCTCCGACTCCAAGGGCTGCCGGGACAAGGCCATGCTTGAGCTGCTGTACGCCACAGGTATTCGGGTGTCCGAGCTCATTTCGCTGGATGTACAGGATCTGAATCTGTCCGCCAGCTTTTTGCGCTGCCGGGGGCGGAGCAAAGAGCGGGTGGTGCCGCTCTACAAAGGGGCAGTGCGGGCAATGGCTGCATATATCAACGATGTGCGGCCACAACTTTTGGAAAACCCTGGGGAAACTGCTCTCTTCGTTAACATGAACGGGGAACGAATGAGCCGGCAGGGTTTTTGGAAGATTGTCAAATGCTATCAGGATAAGGCGGGCATCCATAAAGATATCACCCCGCATACGCTGAGGCATTCTTTTGCCGCCCATTTGCTGGAAAACGGAGCGGATCTCAAGTCTATTCAGGAAATGCTGGGCCATGCAGATATCTCTGCTACTCAAATCTATGCCCAGGTGATCAACCAAAAACTCCGGGATGTCTATGTTATGGCCCACCCCCGTGCCTGACCAGCAAACCTCTGCGGCGGATGATAGTGTCATCCGCCGTTTTTGCTTGTCTTTGCTGGCGAATTGTGGTATCATATATGAAGACATTATGGAAGCGGGAGGGCGTGCCGTTGCTGATTCTTGGAATAGACCCCGGGTACGCCATTGTGGGCTTTGGCCTGGTGGAGTCCATTCAGGGAAAATACCGTCTGGCCGCCTGCGGAGCCATCAACACGCCTGCGGGAGTGCGCCTGCCTGCAAGGCTGTGGCGGATTTCCACTGACTTGGAAGATCTTATTGGCCAATTTCACCCGGACGTGATGGCAATTGAGGAGTTATTCTTCAACCACAACGTCACCACCGGCATTGGAGTGGCTCAAGCTCGAGGCGTTATCCTTATGACCGCGGAAAAACTGGGCTTGCCAATTTGCGAATACAATCCTTCGCAAGTGAAGCAGGCGGTGGTAGGTTACGGAAAGGCGGAAAAGCGGCAGGTAATGGATATGACCAAGCGGCTGCTGAACCTGAACGCCGTCCCCAAGCCGGACGATGCCGCCGATGCAGTGGCGATTGCCCTGTGTCACGCCCGGTCGGCCACATCTCTGTTGAAAACCATACACTGAATTTGGAGAGATCATTGTGTTTTATTATTTGAATGGAACTGTTGCCCGGGTGGAGCCCTATCTGGCTGTCATTGACTGCGGCGGGGTCGGCTATGCCTGCCGCACCACCAATTACACTGTCAGTAAACTCAGTGTGGGGAAAGCAGCAAAACTTTACACCCATCTCTATGTCCGGGAGGAGATTTTTGAACTGTATGGTTTTTCCAGCGAGAGTGAATTAGGTTGTTTTCGGATGCTGATTGGAGTGTCTGGGGTGGGCCCCAAAGCGGCGTTGGCTATTTTGTCTTCCAATAGTCCAGAGGGACTGGCTATGGCTATTGTATCCGATAATGAAAAGGCGCTGACCTCCGCACCGGGCATTGGCAAAAAGATTGCCCAGCGCATTATTTTGGAACTGAAGGATAAACTGGCCAAGGGGCAGCTCACTACGGGCGGGGGAGAAACCTTCGCCGGAGGCGTTACCATTATCCCGGAGAACAAGGCCAGCGAGGCGTCTGCCGCCTTGGCGGTACTGGGCTACAGCCAGAGCGAGATCGCCGTGGCGCTCAAGGGGATTGACTTGGACGGGATGTCCTTGGAGTCTGTGATTAAGCAAGCTCTGAAAAAGATGGTAAAGGCATGAAAACACTCATATTTATTAACGGCCCAATGGGTGTAGGCAAGTCCGTTGTATGTAAGGCTCTCTTGGAACGGTTGACGCCTGGCGTTTACTTGGATGGAGACTGGTGTTGGAACATGAACCCATTCCAGGTGACGGACGAGACTAGGGCTATGGTGTTGGATAACATCACCGCCATGCTCTCCCGCTTTTTAGCCTGCGCGGAACTGGACTACGTGATCTTCGGCTGGGTTATGCACCAACCTGAGATTGCTGAGAGCATTTTAAACCGACTGGAACTGCATGGTGTAAAGAAGATGCACTACACACTTTTGTGTTCGGAGCAAACCCTCTCCCAACGTATAGAAAGAGATGTTCAGGCTGGTGTACGCTATGCAGACGCACTGGAACGCAGTATGACTTATCTGCCGCTTTATGCCAGTCAAAATACAGTTAAGCTGATGACGGATGGACTTTCTCCTCAAGAAATCGCAGAATGGATTATAGAACATGGATTAAAGGAATGCTGACCTTTGAGAATGCTGTCATTCTTAGTGCTATCAAGTATTAGCGCTGCATTTATTTGTGGGAAGGGTCGCGTGCGGGGTGTTATTGCGCTAAGCCATGTGCTTAACAACAGGCCCTTTATGCATACGTTCTTATCTTGCTTGTAATTTTGACGTTATTTATATGACACCATCAAAAAAGTCAAGAGGAAGTGAACCTTTGAGCATCGACTTTTCTGACAGTGGAGGCTTTGAGACGGAATCGCCTCTTGTGACTACCTCGCTAACCCAGGCCGATGAAGGAGAGGGATCTCTACGCCCGAAAACCTTGACCGAGTACATTGGTCAGGAGAAGGCAAAGGGGAATCTGTCCATTTTTATCCAGGCTGCCAAAATGCGTGGAGAGCCCCTGGACCATGTGCTGCTCCATGGTCCTCCGGGGCTGGGTAAAACCACCCTGTCTGGCATTATTGCTAACGAGATGGGGGTAAATATTCGCATTACTTCTGGTCCGGCTATTGAGAAACCAGGCGACTTGGCAGCGCTTCTTACCAATCTTCAGGAAAATGATATCCTGTTTGTGGACGAGATTCACCGGCTTAACCGCGCTGTGGAGGAGATTTTATATCCAGCCATGGAGGACTATGCCATTGATATTATTATTGGCAAAGGCCCTTCCGCTAATTCTATCCGATTGGATCTTCCCAAGTTTACACTCATTGGAGCCACAACACGGGCGGGGCAATTGTCTGCACCCCTGCGAGACCGCTTCGGCGTCACCTTGCGGCTGGAGCTGTATACCCCAGAGGAGCTGGCCCTGATTGTCACCCGTTCATCAGGAATCTTGGATGTGCCAATCGAAAGAGAAGGGGCTCTGGAAATTGCCCGGCGTAGCCGGGGTACTCCCCGGATCGCCAATCGAATGCTCCGCCGGGTACGGGACTTTGCCCAGGTCACTGCAGGGGGCGTGATCACTCGCTCTGTGGCAAACCGTGCCCTACAGGCACTAGAGATTGATGAATTAGGTCTGGATAATGTGGACCGGCGAATGATGGAGAGCATTATTGTCAACTATGGCGGGGGACCAGTGGGGCTGGATACCCTAGCCGCCACCATCAATGAGGAGTCGGTCACCCTGGAGGACGTATATGAACCCTATCTCATGCAGCTGGGTTTTCTCACCCGCACACCAAGAGGGCGGTGTGTTACACCAAAGGCTTACCAGCACCTGGGTTTGACTGTGCCAGGCGGGGCCGAACCTCCAGAGCAGTTGTCTTTTTAACCCATTTTGCAAGAATAAATTTCCACCTTCATCCAAAATTGTAAATTACTATGGACTGGCGGACGATTTTAGAAGATTTTCTAAAATTATCAGTGAAACCAATTGACATTTCAGCAGTTATGTGATTAAATATACAGGGTCGAGTTATGAGTGAGATCACTTCCAAGATAAGTGAATACAGTGATGAAGCGTTATGCGCATTAGTGGCAAACGGTTGCCGGGACGCAGAAGAAGAATTGGTCAAGCGTTATTTCCGTTCTGTGCGCATGTATGCCCGCCCCTATTTTTTGGCGGGAGGAGACAGTGAAGACCTGATTCAAGAGGCTATGTTTGGCCTGTTGAAGGCAATTCGGGAGTTTGATCCCCGTTGCGACGCACGGTTCAGAACTTTTGCCGAGGTGTGCATCCGTAACCGTATCCGCTCCGCTGTCACCAATGCTACTCGGAGCAAGCATGCTCCCCTGAATGACAGCATTCCCTTTAAGTCCCCCATGCTGGGTATCGGCGCTAGTCCAGAGGAGTTGTATATCAGCAGGGAAGAGGAGACAGAACGGCTGGCCCGTCTGGGAAAACAGTTATCTCCCTTAGAGCGTAAAGTGTTACAGCTCTTTTTGCTCGGTTTGTCCTATCAGGAAATCAGTAAGCAGGTGGGACGCTCCATGAAATCCGTGGACAATGCGGTTCAGCGGATTCGGCGTAAGGTCGCCGTTAATTTTGGCGTTTTCAGCGAAAGCTGACGCAAATATTACAGTCCCAGCAGGTTGTATTTCCGATTCTGGGCATCAAAAGAGAGGGTATTTCCAATGTACGAAGACAAGACCTTAGTTTGCAAAGAGTGTGGCCAGGAGTTCGTGTTCACTGCCGGTGAACAGGAGTTCTATGCTGAGCGCGGTTTCCAGAATGAGCCTCAGCGCTGCAAGGCCTGCCGCGATGCCCGCAAGGCCGCTGCCCGCGGTCCCCGCGAGTACTTCACCGCTGTCTGCGCCTCCTGTGGCGGCGAGGCCAAGGTTCCTTTTGAGCCGAAGTCTGACCGCCCGGTCTACTGCAGCGAGTGCTTTGCCAAGATGCGCGGCGAGGGCTAAGTAGATAATCCAATGAAAAGGACCGCGCCTAGGCGCGGTCCTTTTTTGTTAATGGCTACAAATTTGATGTTGCAACTTGTCCCAGAACTACTGGTGTGATATAATGACCCAAGTTCCAAAATCGTTAATTTGAGGTGACGCATGGATATGAGCAAAACTATTTACGAGAGCCCACTGTCTTCCAGGTATGCCAGCGACAAAATGCAGTATATTTTTTCCCCCGACAAAAAATTCTCTACATGGCGTAGGCTGTGGGTTGCGCTGGCCCGGGCAGAGATGGAGTTGGGCCTACCTGTTACCCAGGAACAAGTGGATGAGTTGGAAGCGCACCTCACCGACATTGACTATGAGCTGGCGGCAAAAAAAGAGTTGGAGCTGCGCCATGATGTGATGGCCCATATTCATACCTATGGCGCTGTGTGTCCTAAGGCTATGCCTATAATTCACCTTGGCGCCACAAGTTGCTACGTAGGAGATAACACTGATATTATCATCATGCGGGAAGGATTGCTCCTTGTCAGGGATAAGCTGGTACGGGTAATCAATGCGTTGGCTCAATTTTCTGACAAGTATAGATCCTTACCAACACTTGGATTTACTCATTTTCAGGCGGCCCAGTTAGTAACTGTTGGAAAACGAGCTACCTTGTGGATAAACGAATTGCTTCAGGACCTGGAGGAAGTGGAGTACCGAATTTCTACCCTAAAGCTGTTGGGGTGCAAGGGCACTACCGGCACCCAAGCATCCTTCTTAGAACTATTTAAGGGAGATCATAATAAGTGCAAAGAACTGGATCGCCGTATTGCTCAAGACCTGGGCTTTAAAGGAACAGTCCCTGTGTCCGGTCAGACCTATTCTCGAAAGGTAGATGCCGCCGTACTTGCCTCTCTGTCTGGCATTGCCCAGTCAGCCTGTAAATTTGCTACCGATGTGCGGCTTTTATGCCACCTAAAGGAAGTAGAGGAACCTTTTGAGTCCCACCAAATCGGCTCCTCTGCCATGCCTTATAAGCGTAACCCCATGCGGTGTGAGCGCATATGCTCTTTAGCTCGGTATGTCATTGCAGATGCCACCAACCCTGCTTATACCGCTGCTACCCAGTGGTTTGAACGCACCTTGGATGACTCTGCTAACAAGCGTGTTTCAATCCCTGAGGCTTTCCTTGCGATAGATGCTATTCTCACCATCTATGAAAATGTGGCATCTGGGCTAGTGGTTCATGAGAAGGTTATTGAGAAGCATATCATGGAAGAGCTTCCTTTCATGGCCAGTGAGAATATTATGATGGACATGGTACAGCGGGGAGGGGATCGCCAGCAAATCCACGAGCGTATTCGGATCCATTCCCAGGAAGCTGGGCAAAATGTAAAGGATTTTGGCCTGACAAATAATCTCATTGACTTGTTGGCTGCCGACCCTATGTTTAACGTCAGCCGCGAGGAACTGTCCGCCCATTTGGAGCCCTCCCGCTATATTGGACGTTGTCCAGAACAGGTAACTGATTTTCTAAACGATTGCGTCCGTCCTGTGCTGGAGACCCACCGCTCTGCTTTAGAGGAACAGGCTGTTGAACTGAAAGTTTAAGAAGCCAGTACCATAAAACTGATGTGGAGAAAGGATTTGATTACTATGAAATCTGCGGTTCATCGTATCGGCGTATTTACCAGCGGTGGAGATGCGCCGGGCATGAATGCGGCAATCCGTGCCGTGGTTCGGGCCTCCCTGCACTATGGAATCGACTGTATCGGCATCCGCCGAGGCTATCATGGTTTGCTCAATGGCGATTTTGCCCGACTGAATTTTGAGAGCGTCAGCGATATTTCCCGCCGGGGCGGCACTATGCTCTACTCTGCCCGTAGTCTGGAGTTTATTGAGGAGGCAGGCCGGAAGCGGGCCCTTTCAACCTGTAAACTACTAGGCCTTGACGCCCTGGTTGGCATCGGCGGCGATGGCACTTTTAAAGGTTTGCTCAGCCTAGCCAACAGTGGTATCTCTGTCATCGGCATTCCCGGCACCATTGACAATGACATTGCCTGTTCTACTTATACCATTGGATATGATACCGCCTGTAACACCGCGTTGGAGAGCATCGACCGCCTGCGCGACACCATGAAATCTCATGAGCGCTGTTCAGTAGTGGAGGTTATGGGTCACCGGGCTGGGCATCTGGCGGTCTCTGTAGCCATTGCCTGTGGGGCCACCGTTGTGCTGGTGCCGGAGAAGGAAGTGGACTTTGATAAGGATGTTATTGAGCCCATCCGTCAAGCCCGTTTGGGGGGACGTACCCATTTCATGGTCATTGTGGCTGAGGGAGTTCCTGGCGGGGCCTATCGTGTGGCAGAGCAGATCAAAAACGCCACTGCACTGGACACCCGGGTTACTGTACTGGGCCATGTACAGCGCGGCGGCTCCCCCAGTGCTCGTGATCGCATGGTGGCCACCTATATGGGCTATGAGGCTGTGAAGCTGCTGTCGGAAGGGAAGACCTGCCGGGTAGTGGCCATGCAGGGAGAGGACATTGTGGATTACGACATCACCGAGGCGCTGGCCATGACCAAGGGGCTGGACGCCCGGGGTCAGGCCGTTACCCGGGCTATGACGGGAGTAGCGGGCGTCGAGGACTGAATCATGCACATGATCGTGGAGCAAATGCCCCAGTATCCTAAAAGAATGATTTACAACTCAGAAAATCACAGTTTTGTGGAATCTGATAGAGATTCTCTGCTATTTGTCAGGGAGATTCCATATCCCTATGGCTGGATCAAGGAGTCGGGAACGCCTCCTGGGCCCCACTGTGATTGTATTCTGGTGTCACAGGCAAGATATACTTAGGCGATGAGATTGCCATCTGCGCGGCAGAGGATCTGGCAGAGCTTACAGAAAAAGAGCTTCTTGCTTTGAAGCAGTTGTATCCTCGGATTGGCGAGGGAGAGGGCTGGTTTGGCAGGGAGACCGCGCTGGACTGTTATGAGCACTGTAAAAAGGCGCTGTAATGAATGGATAAAAAAGTACCGGGTCCTTTTGGCCCCGGTACTTTTTTCATTTCTGGTTACTTTGCCAGTACTTTCTTCAGCCGCGCGAAGCGGGGCAGGCCGCTCTCGGTGGCCCGGTGATTTTCGCCCTGGATCAGGGGCAGGGCATAGTCGATAAAGGCCTGGGTTACACCGTTGTGCTCGGCATTGATCCACTCCAGTGGAACCTTTTTCTCAAAGTTTGCAACCTCAGAGAGGTTAAACAGCTTTGTTTTGCAGGTGTACGCACCGTCTACACGGGTGCACTCGAAACCCACCATTTTGTCGGTCTCACCGGCTACGGCAGCCTCTACAGCGGTCTTTCCCGCAAGGAAGGACTCGTCGATGTCGGTCTGAGAGGCCAGATGCGCGCCACAGCGCTGGAGTAGGGACAACTCAATGCCCCGGACCTTAGCGCCTGTCTTTTCCTTCACCACGTTGGCCAGCAGAGCAGCCAGACCGCCCAGTTGGGCATGACCAAAGCCGTCAGTGGCGGATGTTTTAGCCTCGGACACGAAAGAGCCATCAGCATAATGGATTCCCTCGGAGACAGCTACTATGCAGTTGCCGTTCTTCTTGTAGATGGTATCCACATCGGCCAAGAATTTGTCCATGTCGAAATCCACCTCAGGAAGGTACACCAAGTCGGGGGCGCAACCCACCACACCGGCCAGGGCGGCTGCACCGGCAAGCCAGCCCGCGTGACGGCCCATGATCTCAATCACAGTGACCATGCCGGTATCGTATACCCGGCCATCCTTGTACACCTCAGCGCAAGAGGTGGCAATATACTTGGCGGCGGAGGCAAAGCCAGGGCAGTGGTCGGTGCCGAACAAGTCATTGTCAATGGTCTTGGGGACGCCCATAACCCGGCACTCATAGCCAGACTTGGCCATGAAGCGGCTGACCTTGGCACAGGTATCCATAGAGTCGTTGCCGCCATTATAGAAGAAATAGCGAATATTATACTTCTTGAAAATCTCCAAAATACGCTTATAATCGGTTTCATCCACATCAGGATCGGCAATTTTATAGCGGCAGGAACCCAATTCGGAGGAGGGGGTATTAAGCAACAGCTCCAACTCCTTGGCATCCTCCTGACCCATGTCGTACAGCTGATCGTTCAACATGCCTTTGATGCCGTGGGCCATTCCATAAACGGCGGTGATATCCGGGCAGTCCAGCGCGGTGCGAATGACGCCGTATGCGCTGGCGTTGATGACGGAGGTGGGGCCGCCGGACTGGCCAATAACGCAAGCTCCCTTTAACTGTGCCATGTCGAATTTCTCCTTTTTTGTGGTTAATTACGCTTTGCCGTTGCAGCCCAGCACATCCACCAGCTTGTGGCGCACCAGTTCTTTGATGTTGGCGCGGGCGGGCTTCAGATACTCGCGGGGGTCAAACTTCTCGGGGTGCTCAGCGTAGAACTTGCGGATGGTACCGGTCATAGCCAGACGCAGGTCAGAGTCAATGTTGATTTTGCACACAGCGCTCCGAGCGGCCTCGCGCAGCTGCTCCTCGGGAATACCAACCGCGTCGGGCATCTTTCCGCCGTTGGCGTTCACCATCTGCACATACTCCTGGGGAACGCTGGAGGAGCCATGGAGCACGATGGGGAAGCCAGGCAGGCGCTTGACCACTTCGTTCAGAATGTCGAAGCGCAGGGGAGGGGGAACCAGCTCGCCCTTTTCGTTGCGGGTGCACTGGGCAGCGGTGAACTTGTATGCACCGTGGCTGGTGCCGATGGCAATAGCCAAGGAGTCGCAGCCGGTCTTGGACACAAACTCCTCAACCTCTTCGGGGCGGGTATAGTGGGACTCCTCGGCGGAGACATTTACCTCGTCCTCCACGCCGGCCAGAGCACCCAGCTCAGCCTCCACAACCACGCCGTGGTCATGGGCATACTGAACCACCTTCTTGGTGATTTCGATATTCTCCTCAAAGGGCTTGGAGGAGGCGTCGATCATGACGGAAGTAAAACCGCCGTCGATGCAGCTTTTGCAGGTCTCAAAGCTGTCGCCGTGATCCAGGTGGAGTACGATGGGGATCTCGGGGCACTCAATGACCGCAGCCTCCACCAGCTTAACCAAATAGGTGTGGTTGGCATAAGCCCGGGCGCCTTTGGACACCTGGAGGATAACGGGGGCCTTCTCCTCGCGGCAGGCCTCGGTGATTCCCTGCACGATCTCCATGTTGTTGACGTTGAACGCGCCTACGGCGTAGCCGCCGTTGTAGGCCTTTTTGAACATTTCGGTCGAGGTAACCAGTGGCATAATTGTCCAACTCCTTATCAAAATTAAATTTTGGTGGTTTCCGTTATGATTTTAACATTCACTTGAGGAAAATGCAAGTAAAAGCTCCGCTTTTTGCCGGTCAAAACCCACAAAACAAGATGGATTCCTTTAAGACTGTGTCAACAAAATGACGGCAAACGTAAAATAACGAGAAAGGGGGAGAGGCAGCGTGATCCAACTGCTCCCATATAACCGCCGTGCGGCGGTTGCCTATGCCCACAAATGGGCCTATACCCGTAATCCAGCCTTCTACGATTTTAGTGAGATTGGCGGCGACTGCACCAATTTTGCGTCCCAGTGCCTGTACGCAGGCACTGGCATTATGAATTTCACCCCGGAGTTCGGCTGGTATTACATCGACGCCACAGACCGGGCCCCAGCATGGACGGGCGTACAGTTTTTCTGGGACTTTATGACGAGGCCCCAGCCCACTGACGGCCCGGTGGGTATTCAGGTTCACATGAATTTTCTGCGCCCCGGCGATTTCGTTCAACTCCGTTTTGAGAACAGCGGGGAGGTTTTTGCCCATACACCTGTGATTGTATCGGTAGGCGCCGTCCCCAGGCCAGACAACATCCTCATCGCCGCCCACTCCAACGACGCCGACTACCGGCCGCTGGACAGCTATCAGAATGTGGTGGAGTGGCGGTTCCTTCACATTGTAGGAGCGCTCAAGGTGACGAACGGACCTAATAACGGGCAGGGACGGACAAACAGCGGCGCGGATGGTTAAAATCCTCCGCGCCGTGTGCTATTGTGCCCATTTTCGATTTTGGACCGAATTCCCATGGCCGAAGTGGATAGTTCTAGTCCCGAGTTTTTCGATTTTCTCCACACTCTTCAGCATTGTTTCCTGGCTATGATAGAGCATAGAAACTGTGGGATAGAACATATTCATCAGCGCGTCTCCAACGATCAGATCCCGTTGGCCCACATCCAGGCCAATGGAACCGTCCGTATGTCCGGGAAGGCCGACAACCTTCGCAGAGATTCCGCAGCTATCCAAGCTGTCACCGTCCTTAAGAAAGACTGTTGGCGAAAATGCCGGAATACCGTCGAATTTAAAGCTTTTGACGGAGAAGAACAGCACAATTCGTCCTAAAATACTGCTGGCCGACAGAGGCTGAACCATATTATCTGCCAGTAGGGGCAGATCAGCCTTGTGCATAGCAATGGGGCAATGCAGGGCCTGCGACAAAAATGCGGCGTTTTGCACATGATCCATGTGACCGTGAGTGAGCACCAATAGCCGCACTTGATACGGTCTGCAAGCGTCCAATACCTTTTCTCGGTACTTTTTAAAACCAGTATCTACCAGAACAGCGTTTTCCCCATTGGAAATCAAAAAGCAGTTAACGTTTCCACATACAATTCGTTGAACATGTTCCAAGACTATTCCTCCTGCTTCTTTGGCCGCCCCCGGCGTGGCTTCGCCTTGAGCTTGCTTAAAGGATTGGACTGGGCGGCGTTTTGTAGGGCGTCGCTGTCCACGTGGGTGTAGATTTGAGTGGTATTCAGGTGCTCATGGCCCAACACCTCCTGAAGGGTACGCACGTCCACGCCATTTTGCAGCATTAAGGTGGCAGCGGTGTGGCGCAGCTTGTGGGCGGAGTATTTGCTGCTGTCCAGTCCTGCGGCAGTAAACCGCTGCTTGAGCATATAGTGGACACCGTCTTTTGTGAGCCGAGTGTGCTTGCGGGAGATAAACAGGGCGGAAGGATCCGCCGCTCCAGAGTGGGATCGTACCGACAGCCAATCCTTGATGGCATTCTGACAGGCGGCGTTCAAGTAAATTATCCGCTCTTTGTTCCCTTTGCCCAACACCCGAATGCGATCCTCTTGGATATCGGAAAGGTTCAACCCTACTAACTCAGAAATACGCATCCCACAGTTTAAAAACAAGGTGATGATACAGAAATCCCGCTCCGCGTTTTCACCATCAATGGATTCCAACAGCTGAATACTCTCATCAAGGGTTAAATAGCGCGGCAAGGTCTGCCGAATTTTGGGGGAATCCAGCTCTTGGATAGGGTTTTCGTCTAAAAGCTTAGCTTTTGACACAAGATATTTATAAAAAGAGCGTATTGTGGCCACTTTTCTGGCTCTAGAGGATACTTCTAGACCATGACGGGAGTTTGTGGAATTGGCGTTTTTCACTCGGTCACGGCTAAGAAAACTGAGGAATGCATAGACATCCGTCAGCGTTACCGATTTGACCAAGGACAAATCCACATCATCGATGGATATCTCATCCAATGGTGTGAAGCGCGGCACGCGGCTTTTTTCAATCTTAATATAACGAAAAAAAGTGCGCAGGTCTAGAAAATATTCATCCACAGTTTTTTTAGAGTGACCTTGAATGGTTTCATGGTAGGTTAGGAAATCCCGCAAAATAGGCGGCGCTTCCAAGCGATAATCTATCATATAGTCAAGTCGGCGATCCGTATCATAAACATACAGACACTTGGGCAAACTAAAGGATACAATTCGGCCATCGGCAAAAGACTAAGTTGAGTCTAGATGATCATATGCCTTAATTCACCCCCCCTCCAACTCAACAAAATCTTTATTTTGTTGAGTTGGATATGTGCCGACCCGCACCTCCTCCACATAATCTGTACAAGTTCTCTGAACAAATCTACTCTACGCCTAAGGTGATCGCTATGAGCTTCATTCCGTGTACGCAGAATTGCAAATTTCAAGACGAGGGGCTGTGTACACTTGCGCAGACCCAGGTCATGGGACAAGCTGTACCCAATGACACTTGCCTCAACTTTACTCCTCGCCTGTCAAACCAGCATAGCAACAGCCTCACGAATGTTGCCAACCCGGATCAGGTTTAGCCCGGCGGGCGCTATGATTTTTCCACTGCTCCTAGCTGGCACCAGGCACTTGGTAAAGCCTAGCCGGCGTATCTCACTGAGCCGCTGGTTGACCGCATTGATTGAGCGCAGCTCCCCGGTAAGCCCTACCTCCCCAATGGCTGCCAGATCGAAGGGCACAGGCTTGTCCTGGAAACTGGATGCCAATGCCACAATGAGGGCCAAGTCTGCAGCAGGCTCATCCAATGTCAGTCCGCCAATAACATTGACATAAAAATCACAGCCGGATAGCGCCAAACCACCCCGCTTTTCCAAAACAGCCAGCATCATCATAGCCCTATTGTAATCGAAACCGTTGCTGGTACGTCGGGAGTTACCATAGGCCGAGGGCGACAACAGCGCCTGAACTTCCGCCAGCACAGGACGAACGCCTTCCATTACGCAAGTGACGCAAGAACCAGGCATGTTCTCCGGCCTCCCTAATAGCATGGCCTCCGACGGGTTGGGCACCTCCGCCAAGCCCTGATCGCCCATCTCAAATACACCGATCTCGTTGGTGGCGCCAAAACGATTCTTGGCCGCTCGGAGGATACGATAAGAGTTGTGTTCCTCGCCCTCAAAGTGGAGAACACAGTCAACCATATGCTCTAACACCTTGGGTCCGGCCAGAGAACCCTCCTTATTGATGTGCCCTACCACAAACACTGTGACACCCATGCCCTTTGCCAGGTGCATCAGCGCCATTGTGCACTCTTTTACCTGAGCCACACTCCCCGGTGAAGAGCTGGAGTCGCCGTTATAAATGGTTTGAATGGAGTCCACAATAAGGATATCCGGCTTTTTCGTCTGAACGGCTGCCACAATATCATCCAGATTTGTTTCCGAATAAAGATATAGCCTATCCTCCCGAATACCAAGCCGCTGGGCGCGGAGCTTGATTTGACGCTCTGATTCCTCGCCGGATACATATAATACATCAGAAAACCGGCATAAATTATCACAGATTTGCAGCATTAGCGTAGATTTTCCAATACCCGGAGCGCCGCCAACCAGCACCAGTGAGCCTTTCACCGCCCCGCCGCCCAGCACCCGGTCAAGCTCGCTCATGCCAGTGTTGAAGCGAAGTTCGTCAACTGCCTCTACCTCAGCCATGGGCCTGGGAGAGCGAGCACCCAGACCTGAGGAAACAGCAGCAGCCTTTTTTTTCCCTTCCATGGCAGGCTGTTCCACAATAGTATTCCAGGCTCCGCAGGCGGGACATTTCCCCTGCCATTTCAGTGTTTCATTTCCACATTCCGTACAGTAAAATGAGGATCTGGCCTTAGCCATATCATTTCCCCTCCCTCAATTGAGGATATCATTTGTGAGCATAGTAGGCCCCCGCTAGAGCCACCGCCACCTTTCTCTGATATGTTTCGGTAGATAGCAGGGCCGCTTCCTCCCCGTTGCTGAGAAAACCACACTCTACCAGGATAGCGGGACAGCTGATGTGGTCAAACAAATAGATGTTTTCCGGCATAGATTTGGCCTTCCGCTCATTGTCTGGAGCTAATATCTGCCGGAATATCTCCTGCGCACATTCCCCCCACTGACGGTTCTGGTCTCCCCTGTTAAAAAACACCTGAGATCCTTTATATCTAGAATCTGTAAAGTGATTTTGGTGCACACTAATAAGCAGTGCATTCGGAACACTATCCACCAGTGCCACTCGATTTTTCAGGTCAGACACTTTTTTCTGCCGGATGGTTTCCGCCCCGTCGCTGTGTAGAGAGATGTCGCTATCTCGGGTTAACCGAGGCTCTTCTCCCAAAAACACCATCAGAGCCTGAGCTTTAAGGACAATGCTCAAATTGATATCGCTTTCCCTCTCCCCTGCCGCTGTGCTGGCACCACCGTCCTCTCCGCCGTGTCCGGCATCCAGAATCAGTGTTTGCTTTCCTTTCGGCTCCACAGTGGCGGACGCAGGTACAGCCTGCCGGTTTCCCAGCCAGTTAACCCCAGCCAGTACACACAGACATACCGCTAACAAAATAATGTCACGTTTCATAAGCCAGTCCCCCCTCTCTCTACCATATGAGTGGGGGGACCGCTTCATACCTGGCTCATAGGTACGAAAAGACCTCTGTATGCCGTTGGGACACAGAAACAGACACTTGGGGGAACCGATGTGCCAGCCAGCTTTGAAGCACAGGACAAATAACATTCTCTGTGGGGAAATGCCCAGCGTCCACCAGATTGAACCCCATGGCACGCGCCTCCAAAAATTGATGGTACTTCACATCGGAGGTGACAAAGGTATCACAGCCTTGAGCCAGGGCGTCGGCCATAAAGTCCGCGCAGGCACCGCCTCCAACCGCCACCACATGGACAGGTTTTCCTCCGTCCACCAACCGAATTCCGTTTGCTCCCAGAAGCCGCTTTGCAGCCATGGCAAAGTCATATAAGGATTGTTCCGGCACCAGCCCCACCCGTCCAATGCCATAGGGCCGCCCCTGTTGATCTACCCCGGTCTGCCTCAACTGGCCGATTTCAGTTAGTCCCAGCCGCAGAGCCAGAACATCGTTGACGCCGTCCTCCACTGCGTCCAAATTGGTGTGGGCACAAATGGCGGCAATTCTATGCTCAGCCAGCGACAATAAAATGCCGCCGGCAATCGTTTGATCCGTCACCGATTTTAAACCTCCAAAAATCACCGGATGATGGGCCACGATGAGTTGAACTCCCTGCTCCGCCGCCTCCTGAACCACTTCCTCAGTAATGTCAAGCGCCACTAGAATTTTGCTGACGGGAGCCTGCTCCCGCCCCACCAAAAAACCGGCGTTGTCAAAATCCTCCTGAAGTTCAAACGGAGCCTTTTTCTGTAAAAAGGCGAATACCTCTCCCACATTAGTCACCGGGATCAACTCCTTCTTCATCTCCAGCAGTCCAAGCAGAACCGCCTCAAGCTCTGTGATGGACGCATGGTTTGGTTCACGGGCGGCCAACTGCCCCTCAAGTGCCTTTTGCACTTTTTCTTCAATCATGGACAAGTAATCCAGCCGAAGCGGACCAGGCTTATTCACCCCAGCCCACAGCTCCGCTGGAGACAGTAGTGGCATGGCGCCTCCTTTGACGGTCCAAATACTGTAAAGCCTCTTACCTTCCTGTACAATCTGCTCTTCTAGAATTGCATAGCCATGGCGTTGAAGCCATTGCCTAAGCTGAGGCATGCCAGTCATCGGCTGTAAAAACATCAGCTTATCCCGGCCAGTCCAGGGCGCTGCCGCTAAAATGGCAACGATGGTCTCTCCTCCCATACCGGCGATGACCACCGTATCAACTTCATCCGCCGCGATATCTGTTAGCCCATTGCACAGCCGGAATGAAATATTTTTATCCTGACCGTATTGCTGCGCAGTCTCTCTAGCGCGATCCAGCGGCCCCTTCCTCAGGTCGGAAGCAATTGCTGTCTCAATACGTCCATGCAGCAGCAACCAGACCGGCAGATAGCCATGATCCGTCCCTACATCGGCAAGCCGTGCTCCCTGGGGTACTTGTGCGGCAATGGCATACAGTCTTGGTGTCAGTTCCATACTGATTTCCCCTGTTCTCTGGAGATACTGGAGATAAAGGAAAAGAGCGGAATCCCGCTCTTTTCCAATATTTTGCTCAGGCAATGGTGGCGTTCAGCTTGTCCAGCAGTGCGTCCACATCAACATCATGAACCATGCAGGCCTGCTCTACGGTCTCTCCCCGGGAGGAGGGACAGCCTAGGCAATGCATACCAATGGACAAAAAGATTGGAGCGGTGTCAGGTGCGATATCCAGAATATCGCCGATGATGGTGTCTTTTGTAATTTGAGCCATGTCGGGATAGCCTCCTTGCAGTTTTTGCCGAACAGGTATAGTATACCCAATACATCTTCAGTTTGCAAGTATTTTTTGTGAAATAGAAGCAATGCGTAGATTTTGCGTGGAGCACCCACACAATGCCCTCCGCGCCCAAAATCTGCCTGATGCCGGACAGCATGATTCCCCCGTATTTTTCTATAATATTGATCATTCAGGCCATAGTTTTGTATGTGCTAAAAGTCTAATTTTATTTTGCTCCTGTCTTTGTCTCACGGAGAAAGTGGGGTATTCTCAAATTCATAGTTCTCCGGTATCAATTCACGCGCCGTCCCGTCCGTCAGGGTGAGGTAACGCGCACAGTCTCCCCATATACAGTTTCGAAAGCTGGATGTCGTTCTATCAAATGGACAAAACCCCTGAAACCGTTAGTTCCAGGGGTTTTTGTGGCAGCGGATGAAGGATTCGAACCCTCACAAACAGAGTCAGAGTCTGGTGTGCTACCATTACACTAATCCGCTATCTTTCGTTTGCTAACCTGAATGACCGTAAATCATTATACCAGAACCGCAGCATTTGTCAACCCCTTTTTTCAAGTTTTTTAGCGAAACCCGGCAGGCTGACCTGCCCGCCGGGCCTCCCCTCAAATTACACGGTTCTTCAACACACCGATTCCCTCAATAGCGACCTCCACCCCATCGCCAGGAATCATGAGGCCAATGCCGGAAGGCGTACCCGTTGCCACCACATCGCCAGGCTCCAGCGTCATGACAGCGGTAATAAATTCCAGCAGTTGGGGAATTGGCGTCAGCAGATCCCCCGTGCGTCCCTGCTGTACCAATTTTCCGTTGAGCCGGGTGGTGAGCAGCAGCTCCGCCGGATCCACTTCATCTGTTACCAGTGGACCTATCGGACAAAACCCATCCATAGATTTTGCCCTCGTCCACTGTCCGTCCTGCTGCTGCACATCCCGGGCTGTCACATCGTTCAGACAAGTATAGCCTAACACATAGTTTGAAAAGTCTTTTGCCTTTATATCCTTTGTGCGCCGCCGGATTACAATCGCCAGCTCTCCTTCATAATCCAAGCGGCCCACAAATTCAGGCGCGTGGACAGCTCCATCAGGCCGGTTAAGCGTATTAAGTCCCTTTAGAAATAAAATCGGATGACCCGGCGGATCACCGCCCATCTCCCTGGCGTGATCTGCATAATTTTTCCCCACACACACAATCTTAGTGGGCTCGCAGGGCGCCAGCAACCTGCACTGGCGCAGTGGCAGTTTTCCTCCATCATAATCCAGCTTCTCGTAGGGCGGTTTTGTCAGGGTAAGCACATCCTCCCCCTTAATCACGCCCCAGCAGGGACCTCCTGGCCGGTCTATCCGAACATATCTCATTTAAACCTCCAAGTAGTGTTTAATTTTCCCCAAAAGCTCCTCTTTGCCCTCTCCCCTTTCAGCAGAAAAGAGGATAAGGGGTATGCTGTCCGACAGGGCCAAGGTCTCTCGAATCAACTGTTGGTTCCCATTGATCTCACTTTTTTTTAACTTGTCCAGTTTATTGGCCGCCACTAAAAACGGCTTTCCCGAACTCAAAAATACCTGCGCCATCATACAGTCGTCCGCTGTAGGCTTGTGTCGGGCGTCCACCACCAAAATACCCAGCGCCATGCGATCCGTATCGGAAAACCATGCCTCAATCAGCCGTCCCCAGCGATCCCGTTCCTGTTTAGACACCTTGGCGTAACCATAGCCGGGCAGATCTACCAGATAGAGCTTTTGATCCACAGAAAAATAATTGATATGAGTTGTTTTACCTGGTGCCGATCCCACCCGCGCAAAGTTTTTACGGTTGAGAATACGGTTAATAACCGAGGATTTTCCCACATTTGAACGCCCCGCGAACACAACCTGGGGCAATCCGTCCCGGGGGAAGTCTGCGGGCTTTGCCGCGGAGCGGACAAATTGCGCCAAATTCCAATTTATCGTCATAGCACTTCCCTCATTGGCGCAGATTGACGGCGTGGCCCACTGTCCTCGGTGCTTCTGTAGTCTTACGGGATGCGCCACTCAGTGTCACAGGCAGCGCGCTGGTAAGCGCCTGCACCAGTCCCTCGTCCACTTGGCGAATAGGCACAAAGTTAAGCAAATTACGCACAGCTTGGTCTATTTCATCCAAATCTTTTACATTATCCGCCGGAATGATAACTGTACCTACCCCATTTCGCAGGGCGGCCATGCTCTTTTCCCGCAGGCCGCCAATCGCCAGCACCCGGCCTCGGAGGGTGACCTCACCAGTCATCGCCACATCCCTGCGAACCGGGATGCCGGTAAGGGCGGACACCATAGCAGTGGTGATCGCAATTCCGGCGGATGGCCCGTCCTTTGGCACCGCCCCCTCGGGGAAATGGACATAAATATCCTTTGCGCTGTAAAACTCAGGATCCACACCCAACTGGGGTGCCCGGCTTCGCACATAGGACAGCGCCGCCTTGGCAGATTCCTTCATGACATCCCCCAGATTGCCGGTGAGGGACACTTTGCCTGTCCCGGGCACCACATTGACCTCTACTTCTAGGATCTCGCCACCCACAGAAGTCCATGCCAGCCCATTGACCACGCCAACCAGCGCATCCCGGTCTACGGAGTCATCCAAATATTTCCTTGGCCCAAGAAATTCTTGCAATTCACTATCTGTAATGTGAATTTGCTTTATCCCCTTTTCCACAACCTGCATCGCACATTTCCGGCAAATTGCAGCCAATTTCTGCTCCAGCATTCGCACACCGGATTCCTTTGTGTACCCGGTAATCAGTGCTTCCAGGCCGCGATCATTGATTTTCAGCTGTGCCCTTTTCAGGCCATGGCGCTTGAGCTGCCGGGGCAGCAGATGGCACTTTGCAATTTGAAGTTTTTCCTTATCCGTATAGCTGGACAGCTCAATGACCTCCATACGGTCCAGAAGGGGCCTGGGAATAGTGTCGGTGGTATTGGCGGTGGTGATAAACATCACATTAGAAAGGTCAAAAGGCACCTCCAGATAGTGGTCCCGGAAAGTGCTGTTCTGCGCACTGTCCAAAACCTCCAGCAGAGCTGCCGCCGGGTCTCCCCTCTGATCGTTTCCAACCTTATCTATTTCGTCCAGCAGCAAAATGGGATTAGAGCTCCCCGCCTGCCGGATTCCGGCAATAATCCTGCCGGGCATGGCCCCCACATAGGTTTTACGGTGTCCCCGTATGTCCGCCTCATCTCGAATGCCTCCCAGGGAAATGCGTGCCAGCTTCCGATTCATCGCCTTGGCCACGCTCATAGCGATGGATGTTTTTCCCACCCCCGGCGGGCCCACCAGACAAATAATCTGCCCCTTCAGGTCCGGCGCCAACTGCCTCACTGCTACAAATTCCAGAATACGCTCCTTCACCTTGGTCAAACCATAGTGATCCACTTCCAGCACCTTAGATACGGTGGCCACATTCACCCTCTCCCGGGTCTTCACCCGCCACGGAAGCTCTAAGCATGTATCCAAATACGTGCGGATCACCGCCGCCTCCGAGGAACCATAGGGTTGCTTTTCCAGATGCTTTACCTCCTTGAGCAGCCTCTGCTCTACCTCATCAGGCAGCTTGGCCTGCTCAATGCGTCGGCAGTAGTCGGCAATTTCGCCGTCCTCATCCCCCTCGCCCAGTTCCCGCTGGATAACCCGCAGCTGTTCCCGCAGGAAATAGTCCCGCTGGCTGGAAGCCACCTGTTCATGGATTTTGGCCGCCAGTTCACTCTCCACTTCCAGTATTTCCACTTCCCTGCCCAAAATACGGCACAGCCTGTCTAACCGGCGGGAAGGACGAAGCTCTTCTAGAACAGCCTGCTTGTCCTCAAACCGAAGGGGCAGGTTTTGCGCCGCATAGTCGGCAATATATCCCGGATCGTCGCTGGCAAGAAGCCGCAGATAGATCTCCGGGGCAACCCGGTCAGACAGCTCGGTATACCGCTCCATCTGATTGTAAACCTGCCGGATGGCGGCCTCCATCCGGGGGGAATTCCCCTTTGCCGCGGGGGGCGTGGGCAGGTACTCTACCTCGGCCGTCAGGTAAGGCTCCATTCCGGCCAGCCGCAACAGGCGCCCCCGGCGGCGGCCCTCAACCATTACGCGCACGCCGTTTTCCGGCAGGCGAAGAATCTGCTTTACATCAGCCACAGTGCCGATGGCATACAGGTCGCTCTGGGTGGGATTTTCCACAGTGAGCTCTTTTTGGGTAACAAGGAATATCTCACGGTTCTCCCCCATGGCCTCTTCCAAGGCTTGAATGGATGCGGCGCGGCCCACGTCAAAATGAAGAGTGAGCTGCGGGAATACTGTAAGTCCCCGAAGGGCCAGCACTGGAATGGTCACCGGCACAGATTTGATCGCTGTCATTTCGGATCACTCCTTCCTGTACAATTACCCGTAATCAGGTAGATCTGTCACTTCTAGGAAATCATTATGAAGGGGACGGACTGCCGCCCGTCCCCCACAACACAATTTATGTTCGGGAACGGCCCAGCCGATAAACCCGTTTTAAGATGCGTTTCCTCTAGGCGATGCCTGACCGCCTTTTTCTGCCCGCAGCGCCGCTGCACCCAGCCGGGGCCGCGCGGGACGGCCCTCCTGCCGAAGGATTTCTGCCTCGCCCCCGCCCCGGATGGACTCACCTGTAATCGTTACTTTGGCAATGCTCTGATCGGAGGGTGCGTCATACATCACTGGGGTCATGACCTCTTCCAGCACTGCCCGCAGCCCCCGGGCGCCGATCTTCCGCTCCAGAGCCTTGTCGGCAGCGGCATCCAGCGCCTCTGGGGTGAACTCCAGCTCCACGTTATCATAGTCCATCAGGCATTTGTACTGCTTCACAAGGGCATTTTTCGGCTCAGTGAGGATGCGCACCAACTGCTCCCGATCCAGCGCCTTCAGGGTCGTGATAATGGGGAGGCGGCCCACCAGCTCGGGAATAATGCCGAACTTCAGAAGGTCATGAGGCTGAACCGACTTGAGGACATCCGCCTTTTCCCGTTCGGAAGCGGTTTTAACATCTGAGCCGAAGCCAATGGTTTTCTGATCCAGCCGGCGCTCAATAATCTTCTCCAATCCGTCAAATGCACCGCCGCAGATAAACAGAATGTTCTTGGTGTCAATCTGCAAAAATTCCTGATGGGGATGCTTGCGCCCGCCCTGCGGCGGCACATTGGCCACAGTGCCCTCCAGAATCTTCAGCAACGCCTGCTGGACACCTTCGCCGGATACATCTCGGGTGATGGAGGTGTTCTCACTCTTGCGGGCGATCTTATCAATTTCGTCTACATAAATGATGCCCCGCTGGGCCAACTCAATGTCATAGTCGGCCGCCTGCACCAGGCGCAGCAAAATGTTCTCCACGTCATCGCCCACATAACCCGCCTCGGTAAGGGTGGTGGCGTCGGCAATGGCAAAGGGCACCTTCAGGATCCGGGCCAGGGTCTGGGCAAACAGGGTTTTACCGCAGCCAGTGGGTCCAACCATGAGGATATTGGACTTTTGCAGCTCCACATTATCCCCACCGCCGAAATAAATGCGCTTATAATGATTGTATACCGCCACCGACAGGGCCACCTTGGCGCTGTCTTGACCGATGATATACTCATCCAGCACCGCAACCATCTCTTTTGGGGTAGGAATCACGTCAGGGATATCCGGCGCAGCGGGGGTATCGTCCTGTTCATCCCCTAAAATGCTCATACACAGATGAACGCACTCGTTGCAGATATAGGCGCCGGGACCGGCGATGATCCGCTCCACCTGCTCCTGATGCTTGCCGCAAAAGGAGCAGCGCACAGATTTGTAGTCGTCTCTTGCCATATTCTGGTCTTCCTTTCGGGAAAGCGCCAAAGAGCGGAGAGAAAGCCCTCCGCTCTTTGGCTATACTCAACGATTGGTAATGATTTTGTCAATGAGGCCATAATCCAGGGCCTCTTGAGCGGTCATAAAGTTGTCTCGCTCACAATCGGCCGTGACCTGCGCCAGATCCCTGCCACAGTTGTCGGCCAAAATCTGGGTCACTCGCTTTTTGATAGTCTCCAGCCGCTTCAGGTGGAGGGCCATATCGGTGATCTGCCCCTGGGTGCCGGCGGAGGGCTGGTGAATCATGATCTCAGCGTTGGGAAGGGCCATGCGCTTGCCCTTCGCCCCGGAGGACAGCAAGAACGCGCCCATAGAGGCTCCCATACCCACGCAGATGGTGGATACATCACATTTGATGTACTGCATTGTGTCATAGATGGCCATACCGTCGGGGATAGAGCCGCCGGGACTATTGATATAGAACTGAATGTCCTTGTCGGGATCCTGGGCCTCCAGGTATAGCAGCTGGGCTACCACCAGAGAGGCAGTGGTGGCGTTGACCTCTTCACCCAGAAACACAATGCGGTCATTGAGCAGCCGGGAGAAAATATCATAGGACCGTTCGCCACGGCTGGTCTGCTCTACAACATAAGGGACTAAACTCATAGGTATTCTCCTTTCCGAGGGGGGAATATCATTTCCCGCCAGCGCAGGCTATTATGCCCATACTCCAACGTACGTTATTCCCTCCTGGGCTCAAAAAGGTTTCGGGCACTTTACTCCTCGTCCTTCTTTGCCTTGGATGCGGCCTTTTTCTTGGGGGCAGCCTTTTCCTCCCCGTCACCCTCCGCCTTTTTGGCTGTTTTCTTGGCAGTCTTTTTCACGGAGGACTTTACCAGATCCAGCGCGGCGCGCATGGTCAGATCACGGCGGATATCGTCCACCTTGACAATGGAGCGAACCTTGTCCTCCTCCATTTTGTACTGCTCGGCCAGCTTGGCAATTTCCTCGTCTACCGCAGTATCAGAGATCTCAATTTCCTCGGCAGCAGCTACGGCTTCCAGCGCAAGATCGCTGCGCACAGTCCGGGCAGCGGCGGTCTTCGACTGCTCGCGCATATCGTCCACAGACATCCCCATCATCCGCAGGTAGTCCTCAAATTTGATGCCCTGGCTCTGGATGCGGTTGGCATAATCGTCCAACATCTTATCCGCCTGATAGTCGATCATGGCCTGGGGCACATCGCACTCCAGCTTTTCAATCAGCGCGTCAATGACGGCAGTTTCAAACTCCCGGTCTGCCTGCTCCTGGCGGCGAACCTTGAGCTTTTCGCCCAAGTCCTTCTTAAACTCGTCCAAGGTGTCGAACTCAGACACATCCTTGGCAAACTCATCGTCCAGTTCGGGCTCCTGTTTCTCCTTTACCTCGTGGACCTTGACTTTGAACACCACTTGGGCGCCGGCCAACTCGGGAGCGTAGTCCTCAGGGAAGGTAATGTCCAGATCCTTTTCATCTCCGGCCTTCATGCCGATGACCTGATCTTCAAAGCCGGGAACAAAGGAGCCGGAACCCAGCTCCAGGCTGTAATTCTCCCCCTTGCCGCCCTGGAACGGTACGCCATCCTTAAAGCCCTCAAAATCAATGACCGCAGTGTCGCCCTTTTTGGCCTTGCGTTCCACACTCACCAGGCGGGAAGCACGGTCGATATACGGCTTGAGCTCGCCCTTAATGTCGGCGGCGGATACCTTTACATCCGGCTTCGCCACACTCAGGCCCTTGTAATCCTTAATGGACGCCTCAGGCTTGACGGTGACGACAGCCTTAAAGGTAAAGCCATCTGCGTTAACGTCCAGCACCTCCAATTGGGGGTAGGCCACGGGGTCGATCCCCGCCTCCTTCAATGCCGCCTCGTAGGCGTCGGGATAGGCCAGGGAAATGGCGTCCTCAAAGAAGATCTCAGCGCCATACATCTTTTCCACCATCTTCCGGGGCGCCTTACCCTTGCGGAAACCCGGAACATTGATGCTTTTCTTCTGGCGATTGTATACCTTGTCAATGGCGGCCTGGAACTCGGCTGCGCCGACCTCAATCACCAGCTCATAGGTACTGTTCTCTTTTTTTTCATTGCTCTTGATGTTCATGGTGTGTTCCTCCAAGCTTGGCCCGGGCACAGATCCCTGGGCCTTCTTTCTAAATAATCCAACCTATTCTATCAGATAGGCGCGGAGATTTCCACTGTTTTTTTGTCTAATCCAAAATTTTTTTTGGGCGGAACCCGGTAAAGTCCGCGGACACCAGGCGATAGTCCACCGCTCCCTGGACTCCCTCAATAGCCAGACGGTGGCTCGGACCGTGAAGATGGCCGTAATAACAGGCCCTAACTCGGTATTGCTCCAGAAGATTGATGATTTCCTGGCATCGGTAACCCCGGTACAAGGGCGGGTAGTGGAGAAAGCACAACTTTTCCCTCTCCTCTGCCGCCTTCAGCGATGCCTCCAGCCGGATCAGCTCCCGCCGGAATACCTTTTCCCACTGGGGTGCGCCGTTCTCCTCAAAAAACCAGCCCCGCGTACCACACAACGCGGCCTCTCCATAGAGAGCACAGTTGTTGTGAAGGATGTGCAGCCGGGCAAAGCCGTTGGCCTGAAAAAAGGAATTCATTTTAGAGGCGGTGGTCCACCAATAATCATGATTGCCCTTGAGCAGCCACTTCTCCCCCGGCAGCTCATGATTGAGGAAAGCAAAGTCATCCTTGGCCTCCTCCAAGCTCATGCCCCAGGACAGATCGCCGCACAGCACCACAGTGTCGCTGTCCTTTACTGAGGCAAACCCCTCCCGCAGCTTGTCCACATAGCCCTCCCAGCCCCCGCCAAACACATCCATGGGCTTGGCCGCGCTTAGAGACAGATGGGTATCGCCAATGGCATAAAGGGCCATCCTATCACCTCTTTACTTCAGGAAGTCCAGCACACAGTCCTTCATCGCGTCCTTTTTGACCACGCCCTCAAAGCGGCACCGGCGGCTCTTCAGTCGGGCCAGGGGCATGGGTACGGGTTCGTCGGTAGCCTCGGCGAGCTGATCCAGAATATCCAGCCCGGCTCTATGCTCCTTCACACCCAGCGCATCCAGCACGCTGCTGCAGAACTTAAAGGGGCTGGCAGTGGACACAACCACAGTGGGGGTGTCATCCCCTGTCTCCGCCCGGTATTCATCCAACACGTGAAACGCGACGGCAGTGTGGGGATCAATGAGGTAGTTCCGCTCATTCCAAATCCGGGCAATCATGGCGCGGGTCTGCTGGTCATCACAGTACCCGGCGCTGAATTCCTTTTTCAGCTTGGTGCGGATGGAGCTGTCAACCCGGTAGCTTCCATACTGTGCCAGTTGGGACATATACTCCCGCACCAGCCGGTCGTCCCTGCCGGACAGCTCAAAAACCATCCGTTCCAAATTGCTGGAAACCAAGATGTCCATCGACGGAGACATCGTATTGTAGAAGGTGCGGTTGCGGTCATAGGAGCCGGTATGGATGAAGTCGGTGAGCACATTGTTCTGGTTGGAGGCGCAGATCAACCTGCCGATGGGGATACCCATAGCCTTGGCGTAATACGCCGCCAGAATGTTGCCGAAGTTTCCGGTAGGCACGCATACATTGATCTGCTGCCCCTTGGCGATAGCGCCCGCCTTGAGCAAATCACAGTAGGCGGAAGCGTAGTACACAATCTGAGGCAGTACCCGGCCCCAGTTGATAGAATTGGCAGAGGACAGGAAGTAGCCCCGCTCCGCAAGCTCAGCCGCCAGCCCCTCATCGGCGAAGAGCTGCTTCACTCCGGCCTGGGCATCGTCAAAATTGCCCACCACCGAGCTCACGCCCACGTTTCCACCCTCCTGGGTGACCATCTGAAGCTCTTGAATTTCAGAAACGCCGTCCTTGGGATAGAACACCAGAATCTTTGTGTTCTCCACATTGCGGAAGCCCTCCAGCGCGGCCTTCCCGGTGTCGCCGGAGGTCGCCACCAAAATACACACCGTCTTTTTCTCATCGTTCTTATCCAGGGAGGCGGTGAGCAGATGGGGCAGGATTTGCAGCGCCATATCCTTAAATGCGCAGGTGGGCCCATGCCACAGCTCCAGGCAGTAGGTATTCTCGTCCAGCTTGCGCACTGGGGCCACATCCTCATGAGAGAACTTTCCCCCGCCATAAGCTTCGGACGCATAGCTGTTCAGCTCAGAGGCGGCAAAGCCCTCCAAAAAGCTGTTCATGATGTAGACCACCCGCTGCTGGTAGGACATGTCCCGCATGGTCTCCACTGCGGAGGCGGGCAGCCTGGGCAGCACTGCCGGGGTCAGCAGCCCACCGTCTGGAGCCAATCCCTTTGCAATAGCCTGGGAGGCACTCATGCGCAGGTCTTTATTTCTCGTGCTCAGATAGTTCATGGTTATCTCACTACTCTCATTAAATTGTTGTAAAACAGGTTTTGGACAACCGTTTCTTCATATCCGCGGAGCAGAAGGTGCTCATACAGCCGGGGCAGGCTGTCAATGGCGGGCAGATCGCCAATAAGGTCACATCCATCCCAGTCACCCCCCAGCGCCACATTCCCGGCCCCGCCCAGCTCCAGGATGCGGTCCAAGTGAGCCCGAACCATGTCCAGATCCCGGCTCCCCCCTACGAACCCCTCATAGAAGTTGAGACCGATTACTCCTTGATTCTCTATTATCGCAGTTATTTGTTCATTCGTCAAGTTCCTTGTGTGATTCCACACAGATTTTGCGTTGGAGTGGCTGGCGATAAAGGGGCGGGACGCAATTTCCGCCACATCCCAGAATCCGGCCTCCGACAGATGGGACACATCCACCAGGATGCGTAAATCCTCCATTTTACGTACAAAATCCCGTCCAACGGTGGACAAACCCCGCTCAGGCTGTTCCTTAGAGGAACCCGACAGAGCGTTGGCATAGTTCCAAGTTAAATTGATGGCCGTCACCCCGTCTATTGCCGCTTGATCCAGGCGGGCCGGGTCGCAGCCCAGCAGCTCCGCCCCCTCTACCGTCAGGAATGCGGCGGCTTTGCCGCAGCGGTGGGCCTGCTCCACATCTTGGGCCGTGCGGCACTGGATGATTTTGTCTGAATTGCAGGCCATTTGCGCCCGGAAGCAGCCCAGTAAGGTGTGATACGCTTCCTCCATAGTACAGCCGTCCCCGTCTGTATATTCTTTCGTTGTCCACAGCGCAAAAAATTGGCAATATCGAGCAAACCTTTCTGTCTTTTCCAGGGACAAATCACCAGTATTACATCTCAAACCTTCGTGGAGATAGTAACAACGGGAAATCGTATCGCAATGGGCATCAAAAACCGAGATGGGCTTCATCGCCGTCCCTCCCTTTAAAAAGCGTTCTCTATATAATATATATCCGGCGCTTCGGTGCGCACCCCATCCGGCGCGTATACCTCCGCCACATCAAACCGCGGCTGAAGCCCGGTGGGATGCTTCATCAGATAAAACTCAGCGGTCAGCCGGAGCTTTCTCTGCTTGGATGGGGTCACTGCCTCGCAGGCCGCGCCGTACCGGCCATCCTTGCGCAGCTTGACCTCCACAAAGGCCAGGTAAATGCCATTCTCCGCAATTATATCGAGTTCACCCAGGCGGCAGCGGAAATTTCGTCCCACAATGCGCCAGCCCTGCCGCAGGAGCCGGTTCGCCACCTGCTCCTCCCCCCACTGGCCCAAACGCCGGGCCCCTTCCCCGCCGCTCACAGCTTTTTCAAGAAGCTGCGACGGTGGATCGGGCATGGGCCAAACTCTTGCAGCAGCTCATAGTGACGCTTTGTGCCATACCCTTTATGGCGCTCAAACTCATAATTTGGATAGAGCCCGGCCATCTCCACCATATACCGATCCCGGCTCACCTTGGCCATCACAGAGGCGGCGGCAATCGACACTGACAAGCCATCACCCTTTACAATTAGTTTGTGTGGTGTTTTAACAGCGTATCGATCCCCATGGTCCCGGTTGCCGTCCACAAGGGCAAACTCCGCCTGGGGGCTCAGCGAATCCACAGCCATCTGCATGGCTTTGATGCGGCTGTTGAGGATATTGATTTCATCAATTTCCTCCGGCTCCACCCAAGCGATGGCCCATGCCACAGCCTGCGCGGCAATCTGGTCATACAGCAACTCCCGCCGCTTTTCCGACAGCTTTTTGGAGTCGTCCAATTCAGGCAGCTCCAAGCCCTCCGGCAGGATAACCGCAGCCGCGTATACCCGCCCAGCCAGCGGTCCAGCCCCTGCCTCATCACAACCGCACACAGCGCTATATCCGTTCTCTTTAGCTGCAAGCTCCAGCTCCCAGCTAGGCATATTGCTCTCATCTCCTATCAAGCATCTTCAGGAATCTCAAGTGTAAAGCGGCCTAACTTTCCTCCTCGGAACTCGTCCAGCAAGACATTTGCCATCCGCTCTGTATTTACCTCGCCGCCGGAAACCAGCATCCCCCGCTTCCGGGCACACTGCTCCAACAGTTCCCACCCCTGAAGGCCGTCAACATCCGTCAGCTTGTATCGCACCTCCAGCGCCTTGGGATAACGGTTTCGCAGCAGCTCCAACAGGGCGCAGGCCAATCCCTCCACATCGGTTATCTCATCTTTTACCGCGCCGGTGAAGGCCAAGTGCAGCCCGGTGGTCTCATCCTCAAATTTGGGCCAGAGAATGCCCGGCGTATCCAACAGTTCCAATCCGGCATCCACGCTCACCCACTGCTTTCCCCGGGTTACGCCTGGCCGGTCGCTGGCCTTGGCAGATTTGCGCTTTGCCACTTTATTGATAAAGGTAGACTTTCCCACGTTGGGCACCCCCACCACCATAGCTCGGATGGGGCGGCCAATTTGCCCTTTAGCCTTCCATGCCACCAGCTTATCCTTTAAAACCTGCTTTGCAGCTGAGGAAAACTGTCCCACTCCCCTGCCGCTTTTGGCGTCCGTCTCCAGCACATCGCATCTCCGCTGCCTGAACCAGGCCACCCAGCGCTCAGTTATGGCCGGATCCGCCTGATCCGCACGGTTAAAGATAATCAGCCTGGGCCTGTCCCCCACCATGGCGTCAATATCCGGGTTTCGGCTGGAGATAGGAATGCGGGCATCTACTACCTCGGCCACCAGATCCACCAGCTTTACATCGTTCTCCATCTGGCGGCGGGTTTTTGTCATGTGTCCGGGATACCATTGTATGTTCATCAAACCAGCCTCCTTTGCCTGACCAGCAGTATTTGAATAAAAAAGGAGCGGTTACCCGCTCCTTTTTTATGACAAGATTACAGGTCCTCTTTGACCTTGGCGGCCTTGCCCACGCGGTCACGCAGATAGTACAGCTTGGCGCGGCGTACCTTGCCCCGGCGGATGGTCTCCACTTTCTCAATGGTGGGAGCATGCAGGGGGAATACCTTCTCCACACCCACACCATAAGAGATGCGGCGGACGGTAAAGCTCTCCTCCACACCGCCGTGCTTCTTGGCGATGACGGTGCCCTCGAACACCTGAATACGCTCGCGGCTTCCCTCCTTGACCCGGATGTGCACCCGGACCGTGTCGCCCACGTTGACGGAAGGAGCCTGCTCCTTCATGTACTTCTCGCTGAATTGCTTCAACAGTTCCATTTGTACTTTCCTCCTAGTTTCAGGCGTTCATGCGTCCAGGCCAGTGGCTGCGCAGAGGACCACCCTATTTCAGACTTAGGTAGTTTACCACAGCCTCATCTGATTTGCAAGGACTTTTTCCGTTTTCTGCGCAAAAATTCATATCTGTCCGCTTTCCCTGCGCAGTACGCCAGCCAGCAGCCACAAGGCCGTAAGCAGCAAAGTCGCATTGCCATAATGGACGGCGGCCATGACCCCCACACCGGCCAGCACCCCCACCAGGCAGCCGGACATGGCAGTCATGAGCCGCTCCGCCCAATCTGTGTCCAGCCGGACCGCCAGCCAACCGTACACTACCCTTCCTCCGTCCAGTGGTGGGATGGGCAGCAGATTGAAGCCCCCGATGGTCAGGCTTACCAACCCTGCCAGTTCCCATCCCAGGCTCAGCGCCAGTACGCCAGACAGCAGGTTCACCCCGGGGCCGGCCAAAGCCACCATGCTGTCCGGCCCATAGGCCAGCGGCGCGTCATAGTCAATACGCAGCTCCGCGCCCACCACCGTCAAAGACAACCTCCGCACCTTCCCTCCCCATACTGCGGCGGCGGCAGCATGCCCCAGCTCATGGAGGCCGCAGGCCAGCAGCCCCCAAGGCAGCAGCCCGACCCCCTCATCCAGCCAAAACAGCAACCCCATCAGCAGCAGAAAACCGGGGCTCACCTCTATCCGGGGCATCTCACGGTAGCTCCACATAATACGCCGGGTCTAACCGAATATTATCTTTCTCAATAGTCAAATGAAGGTGCGAACCGATGGCGTTCCCAGTGTGCCCCACCAACGCCACAGTCTGGCCGCAGGCCACCTCGTCCCCTTTATGCACCAGCAGCTTGCTGCAATGGGCATAGAAGCTGCTCACATTGTTTTCGTGGCGGATCTTCAGATAATTTCCGAATTCATCGCTTTCTCCGATATATTCTACCACGCCGGAGGCAAATGCGCCGATTTCATCCCCTTCCTCTGCTCCAATGTCCAGGGCCAGATGGAACTCATTCTTGCCGTTAATGGGACTGTCCCGATAGCCAAAGCCGGACGTAACCGCTCCCATTACCGGCACAGCCGTCTCGTTCAACCCAAGCTCATAAAACTCCATGCTCACATTTCGCGGCAGCTTAATCCCGTCTTCTGTGTACTCCTGTGCCACCGCTGTCTCCAAGACGGACTGGGAGGGCTCGGGAGAAACACTCTGCACTGGTCCGTCTTCTTTTTCTGCGAGTCCGTTCCTTGCCAGAATGCCATGGCTGCTCAGATAGCCCAGCCCGCCTCCCGGCGCCTCACTCAACAGGCCCGTGGGGTATTCCGGGCCATCGTCCACAGGCGGGGACGGCGGTTCCAGCTCCACCTCTCCCCCCAGCAGCGTAAAGCAGAGGGTCTCCAGGGCGCTGTGCACCGGTTCACCCTGGGAAAGGGATGATCCGAAACGTTGGAAGGCGGCTCTGAAGTCCACATTAGCCGCAGCCGCATCTCGCCACGCATCCAGCTGGGCGGGAAACACCCCCCGGCCAAAGTAGACCAGCAGAAACAGCCCCAGGCTGACAGCCAGCTGGAGCAGCCTCATCCGCTCCCGATCCACATCGCTGCCATGAGGCTGCCGCCTTGCCCTCTGGGCAGATCTCCGTCCGCCCCCCGCCGTTCTAGGCCGTCCTGTTCTGCCGCCCATAGCATTTCCCTCCTTGTCCACACAGCCTGCACTACTGTATGTCCCGGCCAGGGATTTTATGCAAACCATCCTGGGTTTTTGCACAAAGGAACAGCTGGTATTTCGTATAAAGCGTTAGGGACTGGAGAAGCCAAAAGGATTTTTCAAGCAGTTCTCTCCAAAGGTTTTGACCGCCATCCGATACATGGCCTTGGCATGAATACGGTCATGCCACAAAAACCGCCGAAGTACTTTTCGAACTGACCACAGCTCGTCATAGCTGCCCGTCACAGCCGGGGTGCTCAAAAATCCGGGCATGTTCTCCAGCAGCGCAAAGCCCCTCTGCCGGCAATGAATAATCGTCCCCTCGTTGTCTGCGTCCACGCCGATCTCTCCGAAATAATAGGAGTTGACATTTTTCGTGTGTTGGTACATCTCTTGGGCCGTTCTGGGCACAGCGCCGTAAAATGTGTTCCGCTGCGGCAGACAGCTCGCATCCTTATCCGGCACAGAGCAGTACAGGGCATAAAAGTCCTCTGCGGATTTCAGCGCCAGCAGCTTCAGACGCTGATATTCTTCCTTTGTCAGCGGTATCCGCTCCGTCTCAAAAATGATGTCCGAATCGGCGTCGGCAATCTGAAGCCCGCTGGCCTTTTCTTGAACAATCTCAATTTCAAAGGAGGTATTGGGGCACTCCGCACCGATCCAACGCAAGTAAGACGTGAGTTCTTCCGGCATTTTTTCCACTGCCGGCACTCTGCCCGCCCCTCGTGCGTAAGCCCCCGGAAAGTCCAGCGCATACAGCAGGGTATCGTCCCCATTATGCTCCCAAGCGCATCGGATTCTCATTGTCCCAACCCCTTTCAACAGCCGCCCCGGCTAGTTCTCTCCCACAAACAGCAGATGGTTTGTCATACCCAAAAGCTCCGGCTTTTCGCAGATATAAAAATGATATCTCAGATATTGCCGGTAACTCTCGCCATCCATGGCGTTGATCTGCTCTTCCATCAATTCGCTTACGCCGTCTGCCGCAATCTCGTGGAGCACACGCACACCTGCCTCCCTCAGCATCCGGCGGCACTCGTCTACTGTGTGGAACACAAAAGGAAAATCATACAGCTCAAACGTCTCTTTATCATAGTCGCCGACTAGAAAATAGTCCGGGCGATAGGAAAACTCCGTTAAAATTATAAAATCATGGGAAATAAAAGCAAAGAATATTTTCCCTCCAGGCCTGCATACCCGCTTCGCCTCCGTAATGCACCGCTGCTTATCCTCCTCCTTGTGCAGGTGGTACAGCGGGCCAAACAGCAAAACCACATCAAAGCTGCCGTCCTCATATCGGCTCAAATCCATGGCGTTTCCCTGGGCCAGATTGATGCTGTCCTCCGCCGTGAGCTTTGCGCGAAAGGCCTTGAGGTTATTCTCCGCCAACTCCAGTGCACAAACCTCATACCCCTTTCGCGCAAAATATAGGCTGTACTCCCCTGCTCCGGCTCCCACATCCAAAATCTTGTCTCCAGGCTTTAAGTAACGCTCAATGTATCGGGTCGTTGTCAAAAACTCCACACGCGCGGCCTTGGATCTGTTCAGGCGGCTGTCCTCATTGAACACCTCGTAGATCTTCTGAACCTGCTCCGCCTCGTTCTCAATTTTCTGGATATCGCAGAATTCCATTCCATCCCCTCTTAAGTTTATAAAATAAAGCCGGGCAGCTATCTTGATACTTCCGTATCAAAACAGATGCCCAGCCTGCTGGAGCGGGTGAGGGGAATCGAACCCCCGTGTTCAGCTTGGGAAGCTGACATTCTGCCATTGAACTACACCCGCATCTGCTTTTGCATTATAGCAGACAGCGGCTAAAAATGCAAGCTTTTTTTTAGCTGGACTTGCAAAAACTGGGATTTCAAATTTTTCACAAAAACCCCTTTACAAGCTGAATATTTATTGCTATAATACACAACAAGAAAACCAAGGAGGTGATGACAATGAAGGTCCTCTTTCAGAATGCGCCCGTTGATATCGACGAGTTGATCTTCGCCGGAGAGACTACCGTTCCCAGCGACCGCTGAATGTACGGAATTTCAAAGGTTATAAGATTTAACTCGTCCTTATGAGGGACGATTTTTATTTTGCCTGAAAAAGAGGGGCGCCGCAGAAAAGCGGCGCCCCTCTCACTATGATTATGTGCCGTTTACCTGCTGTTCCTGCCCCGCCCCAAAAAGCGCAGCATATAAAGAAACAGGTTGATGAAATCCAAGTACAACTGAAGCGCGGAGTAGATGGACGCCTTTTGCAGCAGCACCGCATCGCCGTAGAAATACTCATAGTTTGCCTTGATTTTCTGCACATCATAAGCGGTGAAGCAAAGGAACACCACAATACCCACCATGCAGATGATCCGCTCCATGGAGCTTAAATTGAGGAACATGGTCAAAAGTCCTGCAACAAGCAGAAAAATCAGCCCGCCAATGAGAAGGGGACGCAGCTTGGACAGGTCTGTTTTGGTGAACCGCCCATAGAGGGAAAAAGCACCGAAAAACAGGGCGGTCAGGCCAAAAATCACCACCAGATTAGCCACATCATAGATCACAAAATACGCGGAAAACACAAGGCCGTTGAGGATAGAGTAAACCGCAAACAGCACACGGGTAACGCCCACCGGCCTCTTCAGAATACCGGCCGACAAAACAAGCACCACGACCAACTCGGCGATGAGCAGCACCATGGGAATATAGGGGTTTACAAAGAGGTAAACCACTGCCCCGGTCATGGCCAAAACCGCCGCCAGCAGGAAGGTAATCATCAGCCCCACAAACATCCAGCCAAAGGTACGCGCCACATACTGGTTCAGCGTCAATCCCGCCTGAGCATAGCTGCTGTCAAAATCATATTGGTTTATATTGCGTTCTTCCATGGTCAACTCTCCTTATCCACCTGTTTCATCTGCTTCAGGTTCCCGATTTTCTGCGCCCGGCGGTCCAGCTCAGCCAGCACGCCGTCCAAAGGGATATCCTTTTCCGCCAGCATCACCAGCAGGTGATAAATGAGGTCGGACACTTCCCCCACCGTGTCGGCAGATACGTCGTTTTTTGCCGCGATGATGGTCTCGGCACACTCCTCCCCCACCTTCTTCAGAATCTTGTCCAGTCCCTTGTCGAACAGGTAGCAGGTATAAGAGCCTTCCTGCGGATGGGCTTTGCGGTCCAAAACCACCTGGTACAATGCCTCCAGCGTGCTGTCCATAGCATATCCCTCCTGCGCGTTTTCATTATAACTCAATTTGGTTAAAAAAGCAACTCCTTGCTCCTGTGTGGCAGACCGGGCCCTCCGGCACACATAAATATAGCAGCGTATCGGTGTCGCAGTCGGTGAAAATCCTCTGCACATGCAGAAAATTCCCGCTAGTCGCCCCCTTATTCCACAGCTCTCCCCGGCTGCGGCTCCAAAACCAGGCTGTTTTGGTTTTCAGCGTCAGCTCCACCGCCTCCCGGTTGGTAAACCCCAGCATGAGCACCTCCCGGCTGTCCGAATCCTGAACAACCACCGGGATCAGATCCGATTTTTGAAACAGCAAATTGAGGTCAAACACATGCTTATCCTCCCAACAACGCCCATATTTAAGAGCCTCCATCAGAAGCCTTTTACCTCACCGGAATATTCCTACCCCGCAGAAACTCCTTTACCTGGGGCACTGTCAGCTTACCAAAGTGGAACAGGGATGCCGCCAGCGCCGCGTCGCAGCCAGTCTCCTCAAATACCTGGGCGAAGTGCTCCAGATTTCCGCAGCCGCCGGAGGCAATCACGGGGATAGACACCGCTTCTGTAACCGCCCTTGTCATGGCCAGATCGAAACCCTGCTTGGTGCCGTCGGCATCCATAGAGGTGAGCAGGATCTCCCCCGCCCCCAGTTCCTGGCCCCGGCGGGCCCACTCCACCGCATCCATGCCGGTGGGCGTGCGTCCTCCGGCCACCACCACCTCATACCATCCCTCGGGACGCAGCCGGGCGTCGATGGCCAGCACAACGCATTGAGAGCCAAACCGTTGGGCGGCACGGGCAATCAACGTATTATCCTTGACAGCAGCGGAGTTGACCGAGATCTTGTCCGCCCCTGCCCGCAGCAGCCGTTGAAAGTCTTCCAGCGTTCGGATTCCGCCTCCCACCGTGAGGGGGACAAACACCTGGACGGCGGTCTGCTCCACCACATCTGCCACGGTGTCCCTGGCGTCGCTGGTGGCGGTGATATCCAGGAACACTATCTCGTCCGCCCCCTGATCCGAGTAGAACTTGGCCAGCTCCACCGGGCTGCCCGCATCCCGGATGTTCACGAAATTGACCCCCTTCACCACCCGGCCGTCCCGGACATCCAGGCAGGGGATGATACGCTTGGCTAACATGAAATCCCCTCCAAATACTGGTCAATCTCCCCTTGGCTTTTTAAAACCACCGTTTTTATCGGATATCTCTCCGCAACGCTCCGCAATTCCCCCCGTTTTTGGCGGGTACGCCCCTTCCACAGAATCCACCACATGAATTCCCGGTCCATCCTTTCTGGGCAGCCCTCTCCCATGTCGGCGCGGGCCGTACCCCGGTAATGAAAATAGCGTCTCCACGCCCGAGCAAAGCAAATCAACCGGGACAGCGCAAGAATAATAATTTTATCCGCCTCCGCCAGCCGGCGTTCATATTCAAATTTGGTATAATTCCCGTCAATCACCCAGCCAGAATTCTCCATGAATTCGTGAACCAGCCGATGAGCCTCTCCCCGATCACGCTCCTGCCAGCCCGGCGCCCAATGAACCCGGTCCATATGTAATACTGGGACGCCGTACCGAGCTCCTAATGCCCGCGCCAGGGTAGACTTTCCTGCCCCGCTGTAGCCGATCACTGCAATTCTCACCGCTGGGCCCCTCCCTCTCGGACCGCTTCAGCCAAATCAATGGTACCGGCATAGTAAGCCTTGCCAATAATAGCCCCGTACAGCCCCATGTCCCGAAGCCGTTTCACGTCATCCAGGGTGGTCACCCCGCCGGAGGCCACGATATCACACCCAACTGCACTTTGCAGCGCGGCAAGCTGACCAAAGCTGGGCCCGCAAAGCATCCCATCAGTGGCGATATCTGTGAAAACTATTGCCCTTATCCCCTTCTCCTCCATCTTTTGGGCCAGCTCTAAATAATCAAGTCCAGAATCCTGCTCCCAGCCCGCCGTACGCACCCGACCGTTCAAGCAGTCAATGCCCACAGCCACCCGGTCTGGTCCATACTGCTTCAGCGCATATTCCACCACCTCGGGATGGGCAGCGGCGGCGGAGCCGATGACCATGCGGGCCGCTCCTGCTCCAGCCACGGCGTCCACATCCGCACAGCTTTTGATCCCGCCGCCCAGTTCAACCTGAAGATCGGATTGCTGAATGACCTCATGAATGGCGGGAAAATTCTGCCGCATTCCATCTCGGGCGCCGTCCAAATCCACCATATGCACCCACCTTGCCCCAGCGGCGGCAAAGATTCGGGCAGTTTCCATCGCATTGTCTGCCACCTGGCTGGCGGTGGAAAATTCCCCTTTTCGCAGGCGGACACACCGCCCGTCCTTCATATCAATGGCAGGTAAAATAATCATCCAATCAATTCTCCAAAATTCTTCAAAATTTGCAAGCCGGCCTCTCCACTTTTTTCCGGGTGGAACTGACAGCCATATACCCCATTGTGGGCTACCGCCGCAGTCACGTCCGAACCATACTGGGTGCGGGCGATCACCTCCTCCTCCCGTGCCGCCTGGCCGCAATAGGAATGAACAAAGTATACATAGGTTCCGTTATCCAAGCCCCGGAACAACGGCGAACCGTTCTGAATCTCCAGGCTGTTCCAGCCGATATGAGGCAGCTTAAATCTCGTCTCAATCCGTTTAACATAACCGCCGACAAGTTTTAGCCCTTCACACTTTTTCCCTTCTTCTCCCCAGTCAAACAGAAGCTGCATTCCTAGGCATATGCCTAAAATCGGCTTGCGTCCCACCTGTCGGACCACCACCTGATCCAACCCGGTATTCCGCAGCTTATTTGCCGCATCTGGAAAGGCCCCCACTCCGGGGAGGATCACGGCATCCGCCCGCTCCAGCTCCCCGGAATCCCCAGTGATCAAGGTTCTTTGCCCCACATAGGTCATTGCGTTAGACACGCTTTTTAGATTGCCCACACCATAGTCCACAATGGCAGTATATCCCATCACAGCGCCCCCTTGGTGGAGATGATATCCCCGCCCGCAATCCCTACAGCCTCTTTTAAAGCCAACCCCAGGGATTTGAACAGCGCCTCAGTGATGTGGTGGGCATTCCCGCCATATTCGCATTTTTGATGTAAAGTAATTCCGCCGTTCATCGAAAGCGCTCTCATAAATTCCTCTGTCAAGCAGCTGTCATATCCGCCAATCATAGACTGAGGCATGAGCGCGTCGAACACCAGATAAGGCCGGCTGGAGAGATCCAGCACTGTGCGGCACAGAGCCTCGTCCATAGGCACAAATGCCATGCCGTAGCGGCGGATTCCCTTTTTGTCCCCCAGCGCCTCCCGGAGGGCCTGGCCCAGCACGATGCCCACATCCTCCGCCGTATGATGGCCGTCCACATGCAGATCCCCCAGAGCGGACAGCTCCAGCCCAAACCCGGCATAAAACGCCAGGGCGGTGAGCATGTGGTCAAAAAATCCGATGCCGGTGGACACGCTTATTTCTCCACCTTCCAAACACAGGGCAACGCTCACATCGGTCTCTTTGGTGGTACGCTGTATGGATGCCTGCCGCATAGACGGTTCCTCCTTATCTGCTTATCAAGTACATATTTTGAACACGCTTCAATACCTCACTCTTTCTCCTTGGAAAACAGTTCCTCCACCAATTCCCTGGCGCCATCAATGCGGGATACGGGAACAAAGAAACGGATACTTTCTGATAGGCCGCCTGTCTTAATGGCAAGTCCAGCCCCCAACGAGCTCTCTTTGAAAAAGGGGATGCCGTTCTGCTGCAAAACGTCTGCCAGCATCCCCGCCCAAATGGGGCTTTGCTCTGTCAAATAGCACATCTTCTCCGGCTGTACAGCCTGAGGTGCCGCGGTCAGTGCCTCATATGCCTCCATACTCATGATAACCAGGTCGCTGTAACCGTTTTTTGTGATAAATACCGGCTCGTTCTTCCCATGGCAAAGCTCTGATATCTTTGTAGTATTCCGAAGATCTGTAATCGGTATAATGATCGGCATATAAAACCCTCCTTTCAATGTACATAATTATATCATAATAATATGCATATTGCAAGGCATTTTTATGTCTGTATCTCATCCTTCAAACCGAACCTGAATGGAATTGGCATGGGCTGTCAGCTTTTCCGCCTGGGCCAGTGCGATAATTTCCCGGGATATGGGCTCCAGCGCCTCTCTATCGAACTCCAGTACGCTTATGGACTTCAAAAAGCTGTCTACGCTGAGCGGCGAGAAGAACCGAGCGGTGCCGCTGGTGGGCAGCACATGGTCCGGCCCTGCCAAATAATCCCCCAGGGGTTCCGGCGTATAGGCCCCCAGAAACACAGCCCCCGCATTTTTCACGCAGGGAAGCAGTTCTCGGGGCGTTTTTGTGACGATCTCCAAATGCTCCGGGGCAATCTCATTGGCCAGCTCCACACACTGTTCCAGGCCACCGCACACGATGGCGCAGCCAAAGTCCCGAAGGGAGGTCTCCATAATCTCGGAACGGCTGAGATATCCGCTCTGACGGATGATCTCCCCGTCCACCTCCTGAGCCAGCCCCATGGAATCGGTTAACAGCACCGCCGAGGCCAGCTTGTCATGTTCCGCCTGGCTGAGCAGGTCGGCGGCTATGAACTTTGGGTCGGCAGTCTCATCGGCGATGACCAGCACCTCCGACGGTCCGGCTACCATATCAATATCCAGCGTTCCATAAGCCAGCCGCTTGGCCGCCGCCACATAAGCATTCCCTGGCCCCACCAGCTTGTCCACTTTGGGGATAAATCCCGCGCCATAGGTGACGGCCGCCACGGCCTGGGCGCCTCCCACGGCGATTACCCGGTCCACCCCCGCGATTTTTGCCGCGGCCAAAACCGCGTCACTGAGGTTTTCCGTGGGCGGCGTGAGCATGACAATCTCCTCCACGCCCGCCGTCTTTGCGGGAACGGCGTTCATCAGCACCGAGCTGGGGTAGGCAGCGGTTCCGCCGGGGACATAGATTCCCACCCGGCTCAGCCCCCTGACGATGCGGCCGACCTGTCCCCCATCGGGGGATTTCCACTCCATAGACCGAACCAGAAGCTTTTCATTGTAGTCCCGAATATTCCGGGCAGCGTGCTCCAGCGCGGCGGTAAGCTCCTTTGGACAAACGGCATACGCCTCATCCAACCGATCCTTGGCCAGCTCATAGGGTGCCCTATGATCGAATTGGAGGCTGTATTTCTCCACCGCCGGCATCCCCTCCGCCCGCACATTTTCCATGATGGCCTTGACGGCCAGCTCAATATCAGCGCTCTTCTCCGCAGCCCGTGCCCGCATGGCGTCCAGCTGGCGGCGTTCCGCAATCCCATCCGCTCTGATGATGGCAATCATGCCTCTCCCCCCAATTCCCGCTCCACACGGGATAAAAAGTCAGTGATCTCATTTTTGTACAGCTTCATTGCCGCAGTGTTCACAATGAGCCGTGCCGACACCTGGGCCACATCCTCAATAGGCTCCAAACCGTTTTCCTTTAACGTGGCTCCCGTCTCCACAATGTCCACAATACCGTCAGCCAAATCCAAAATGGGGGCCAGCTCCACGCTGCCCTCAATTTTGATGATATCCACATCCATTCCTTTGCCCTCAAAGAAGGCCCGGGTGACATTGGGGTATTTGGACGCCACCCGCCGGGTCTTGTAGGTGCCGTAGAAATCGCAGCCCCTTTTCACCGCCAAGGCAAAGCGGCACCGTCCAAAGCCCAAATCCAGCACTTCATAAAAAGCCCCGCCCTTTTCCAAAACAGTATCCTTCCCCACCACGCCCAAATCACAGACGCCATGTTCCACATAGGTGATGACATCGGGCGCTTTGGCCAGCACCACATCCAACGGATAGTTGGGCAGCGCATGGATCAGCCGCCGTCCAGGGCTGCGCACCGGGGTACAGTCCAGCCCCGCGGCCTCAAACATCTCCACGGATTTTTCTTGTAACCGCCCTTTGGTCAGGGCAATTCTCAGCCGCTCGCTCATACCGGCAGCCACCTTTCTCCCTCACAATCCACCAGCAGCACCTGGGCTGCCCCCTTCTCCCGGGCCAGATTCATGGTGCTTTCCAGGGTTCGGCAGGGGGAGAGTTCACAGCTCCCGGCAGGGTGGCTGTCCACCAACGCCAGCGCCCGGGCCAGCAGGCCGGGGCCGTAGTGGATAACCGTTTTCAATTTGGGTGTCTCCACATCAAGGCAGGCCCCCACCGCGTCCACGTCTACGGCAAAGCCGATGGCCTCCGCCCTGCGGCCAAACTGCTCCATCAGCCCGTCGTACCGTCCCCCAGACAGCACAGGGGCTCCCGCGCCCTCAACATAGCCCCGGAACACCAGCCCGGTGTAGTAGTCCAATTGATGGACCAGTCCCAAATCAAAGCGGACGCAGCCCCCGTATCCGGCCTCCGACAACTCGCTATACAGCCGCCCCAGATGATCCAGGCTGTCACAGGGCCCCGCCAGCTTCCGGGCCTCATCCAGCACCTCCACTCCTCCAAATAGATAGGGCAGGCGGCGCAGGGCGGCGCAGGCATCCTCTCCCCGGTATGGCTCCAACAGATCGTTGAGCAGAGCAAAGCTTTTGCCCTCGATGGCGGCCCGCAGCCGCTCCAATTCCTCCTGGGGCATATTCATCTGCCCGGCCAGCGTCCGATAGAAGCCGGCGTGGCCCAGCTCGATGTGAAACTGCGGCAAAGTGCAGGCGCGCAGCGCATCCACCGCCATGGCCACCATCTCCAGATCAGCCTTGTCCCCCACCGCACCGATCATTTCCACCCCGCACTGGGCAATCTCACGACTGCCGCCCGCATGGGCCTGTCGGTCACGGAACACGGTCTGGTCGTAATACAGCCGCTGGGGCAGCGCCAGGTGCTTCAGCTTGGTGGCTGCCACCCGGGCGATGGGGGCGGTGCAGTCGGGCCGCATAACCATGATTTTCCCGGAACGGTCAATGATCTTCAGCATGGTCTCCTGCGGAATGGGGTTGCCGGATTGGACAAATAGATCGTAAAACTCCACATCAGGGGTGATAACCTCGGTATAGCCCCGGCGGCGAAACAGCTCCACCAGAGCCGACTGCACCTGCCGTCGCTCCAGGCACTCAGCAAACAGCCGGTCCCGGGTCCCCTCGGGAGTGTTGATGTGTATGTTCATGAGACAGCCTCCAGATTCTTTATCTCGCTAATGTAATGAATATTAGCATATTCGTGCCTTCCTGTCAACCCCAGATCGACCCCCTTGCAAAAGCGCCCTTTACATGATATACTTGAAATAATAATCTAAATTTGGAGGAGATTATCATGCTGATCGCGATTTTTGGCGAGAGCTGCACAGGTAAAACCACATTAGCGGAGCGTCTCAATGCTGCCGCACAGGGGAAAATCTACAGCGGAAAGGATTATTTGCGGCTGGCAAAAAGTGAGAGCGAAGCCATCCAGCTGTTTCAAACGCTGCTGGCCAATGCCGTTCATGGGGAAAACGTGATTTACGTCACCACCGAGCGGGAGCACCTGGCATTGCTCCCGGATGGCGCTGTCCGCATCCTGGTCACGGCGGAGCTTGACACCATCAAAGAGCGCTTTGCCGCCCGGATGCACGGCGTCCTTCCCGCCCCGGTAGCCGCCATGCTGGAGAAAAAACACGGCTGCTTCGATCATGAGCCCCATGATTTTCATGTCCATAACGGCTGCCCGGACGCCGAGGAGATATGCCGGAGCATTTTTAGCTGAATGAAAAGAGGCCGCTCAACACTGAGCGGCCTCTCTTTTTTGCGCCTCCAAGCTCAAAACAGCGAAAACTGGCTGCTGTCCGGCAGATCCCCAAAAGCCCCCGCCTCCTTGAGCTGCTCCAGATGCGTGGACGACACCTTACTGCAGGCCAGGGCAAACTCCTCGATGGATAAAAAATCTTTTCCCTGCCGCTTGTCCATGATATCCCAGCCCACCGTCTCCCCCAGTCCGGCCACTGATGTAAAGGGCGGAATCAATGAGCCCTTTTCCTCATCCACCAGAAAATTAACGGCGTGGGACCGGGAGATGTCCATTCGGGCAAAGCTCAGCCCTCGCAGGTAGAACTCATAGCACACCTCCAGCGTGGTGAGCATATCCTCCTCTACTGCCGACGGCCTGTCCTTTTTCTCCTTGGCATTCTTTTTGGCGTTAATTTCCGCCATTTTCCGCTTCACCACCTCCATGCCCCGGCACATATACTTTTCGTCGAATGCCTTGGCCCGGATAGAAAAGTAGGCCGCGTAAAAGGCCAAAGGCCGGTGAACCTTAAACCACGCAATGCGGAAGGCCATCATCACATAGGCCACCGCATGGGCCTTGGGAAACAGGTAGGCGATCTTTTTACAGGACTCGATGTACCATTCGGGGACGCCGTGCTCCTTCATCTCATCCTCCGCCCCATCGGGCAGGCCCCGGCCCTTGCGCACCGCCTCCATGATCTTGAATGCCCGGGTGTCCTTAAATCCCTTGGAGATGAGGAAGATCATAATATCGTCCCGGCAGCCGATAGCCTCGTTGACCTTAGCCGTGCCGGAGGTGATCAGGTCCTTGGCATTGCCCAGCCACACGTCGGTGCCGTGGGAGAAGCCGGACAGCCGAACCAGGATATCAAACTGGTTTGGGTGGGTGTCCTCCAGCATTCCCCGGACAAAAGAGGTGCCAAACTCCGGGATTGCCACCGCCCCCGTGGGCCCCAGAACCTGGTCATCGGTGAAGCCCAGCTCCTCCGATGTGGTGAACAGGCTCATGGTCTTGGGATCGTCCAAGGGGATTTTTTTGGCGTCCATCCCGGTCAGATCCTCCAGCATCCGAATCATGGACGGGTCATCGTGGCCCAGCATGTCCAGTTTCAGGAGGTTGGACTCCATGGAGTGGTATTCAAAATGGGTGGTGATAATGTCCGAATCTTTGTCGTCCGCCGGATGCTGGGCGGGACAGAAATCGTATATCTCCTTGTCCTGGGGAATGACCACCATGCCGCCTGGGTGCTGGCCGGTGGTGCGCTTGACCCCCTCGCAGCCCTTGGCCAGCCGAAGCACCTCGGCAAAGGGGGCGTCCGTCCTGCCCACCAGCTCCAAATACTTTTTCGCGTAGCCGATAGCGGTTTTTTCCGCCACAGTGCCGATGGTGCCCGCCCGAAATACGTGCTCTTTGCCAAACAGCTCAAAGGTATACTTGTGGGCGCTGGACTGGTACTCGCCGGAGAAATTCAAGTCGATATCAGGCACCTTATCGCCGCCGAAGCCCAAAAAGGTCTCAAAGGGGATATTAAACCCATCTTTTTCATAATCCGCGCCGCATACCGGGCATTTCATGTCTGGCATGTCCGCACCGCAGCCATAGGGGTGGGCGGGATCCTGGGCATAGTCAAAGTCAGCGTGCTTGCAACTGGGGCAGCGGTAGTGGGCGGGCAGAGAATTCACCTCGGTGATGCCCGACATAAACGCCACCAGGGACGACCCCACCGATCCCCGGGAGCCCACCAAGTAGCCGTTCTCCAGCGAGTTCTGCACCAGCTTCTGGGCCGACATATAGATCACGTCATATTTACAGCGGATGATATCCACAAGCTCCGCGTTAATGCGGTCCACTACAATTTCAGGTGGTTCATCTCCGTAAAGGCGATGCGCTTTACCCCACACCAGTTCCTTGAGCTCTCCGTCTGAATTCTCCAGCTTGGGGGCAAACAGCCCGTCGGGAAGGGGCCGCACGTTGTCGCACCAGCTTGCAATCAGTCCGGGGTTGTCCACCACCACCTCATGGGCCCTTTCCTCGCCCAGATAAGAGAACTCCTCCAGCATCTCGCCGGTGGTGCGGAAATAGAGGGGATTGGGCTGGTCGGCATCCTCATATTCCTTTGCCGCCAGCAGCACATGGCGGTATACCTCGTCCTCCGGCTCCATGAAGTGAACGTCTCCAGTGGCGCATACCGGCTTTCCAAGCCGCGCCCCCAATTCCACCACCCGGCGGTTAAACGCCCGCAGGTCGTCCAGGTTCCGGGCAATGGACCGGCCCTCTTTATTGGGCCGGAGCATATAGGCGTTGTTGGACAGCGGCTGAATTTCCAAGTAATCATACCAGGACGCAATGCGCTCCAGCTCCCGGTCCTCCCGCCCCGACACAACCGCCTGGAACAGCTCCCCCGCCTCGCAGGCGGAGCCGATAATGAGCCCCTCCCGGTTTTCATCAATGAGGGATTTGGGCATGATGGGAAAACGGTTAAAGTACTCCAGATGGGCCTTAGACACCAGCTTGTACAGATTTCGCAGCCCGGTCTGGTTTTTTGCCAGCACGATCAGGTGGAACGCGGACCGCCTTCCTCTGCCGCCCCGCTTCTGCCCGGCGAACGCCCGGTTGATCTGAGCCGTCCGCTCCACCCCCTGCGCCCGCAGCATGGGGAACAGCGCTGAGAGAATCAGCCCGCAGGTTTCGGCGTCATCATAGGCCCGGTGATGCTGGAAGGGCGGCAGGCCCAGAGCGGTGGCCACCGTATCCAACTTGTGGTTGGGCAACTTTGGGCAAAGGTACTGGGCCAGAATCAGGGTATCAAAATACAGCGGATCAAATTTTCGCCCTGAGCGGGCGCAGTACGCCCGAATAAAGCCGGTGTCAAAGGCCGCGTTGTGGGCGCACAGCGGCGTGTCCCCCACCCAGTCCAGAAACATGTCCACCGCGTCCTCAGGCGTGGGCGCGCCCCGCAGCATCTCATCGGTGATGCTGGTGATAGAAACGGTTTTAGCGCTCAGAGGATGCCCCGGCTGGGCAAAGGACGCAAACTTGTCCACTACCTCCCCGCCCCGGACGCGCACCGCGCCGATCTCAATAATGGCATCGGCCCGGGCGTCCAGGCCGGTGGTCTCCAGATCAAAGGCCACAAACTCTCCGTCAAGAGGCATGTCCCCAGGGCCATGGACCGCAGCATGTTCGTCCACATCGTTCTGATAGTATGCCTCCACCCCGTAGAGCACCTTGATCTTTTCTCCCCGGCCGGAGGCGTTATAGGCGTCCGGGAAGGACTGCACCACCCCATGATCGGTGATGGCGATTGCAGGATGGCCCCATTCAATGGCCCGCTTCACCACCGCCTTGGTGTCGCACAGCGCGTCCATGGTGGACATTTTGGTGTGCAGGTGAAGCTCCACCCGCTTGTCCGGCGCGGTGTCCTCCCGCCCCGGCTGTTTGGGCGCCTCATTGATGCCATAGGGCTCCAGTACAAGATCGTTATTGTCAAACCGGCCCAAGGTAAGCCGCCCCTGAACCTGAAGCCGCTGACCCTTTTTTACCTGGCCAATGATAGGTTTGGCCTCTTCCCCCTCCATAAACCGAGTGACCCGGATGGAGCCGGTCAGGTCGGTGATATCGAAGCACACCACCCAGGCCCTGCGGCGGGTGAGCTCCCGGTGCTCCACATTAAAGACCTCGCCCTCCACCAGCACGCTGCCCATATCCAGCGTCAGCTCGTTCATGGGCACAGGCTTCTTTTTCCCGCTGATCTTGCCGTAGATCTGCTTAACCCGCTTTTTCCCCTTCCCGGCAGCCGGGGCATCCGCGCGCAGCAGCTTGCGCCGCATAGCCGCCATCTGGGCCTCCAGATCCCCCGCAGGCGTCTGGGCCGGCGGCTGTACCGGCGCACTTCCCGGGGCGGGTAATTTCGGTTTTGCAGCCGCCTCTTTCTCCGGGCGGGGCTGCTCCGGCGCCGAGGACAGCGGTGGCGCAGCCGGGGGCTCCCCTTCCGGCTTTTCCACCGTCACCGTGGCGGCATTTAGCCCAAACGTTTGCTTTAAGCACAACTCCGCCTGGGCCAATGTTTCACGTGAAACATCCGTTCCCGCCGCCGCCACCTCCATGGCCCGCCGCTCCCGGTTCACCCGCACCCGGACGGGATAGCTCCCTAAAACAGCCAAAACCCCTTCCGGGAAGGGGCAGTTGGCAAAGGTCTGTTGAAAGGTTGGCATCGTTCTGTCTCGCTCCTTATCTGTCCTCGCGCTCAATGGAGTAATGGGCGGCGTCGCACACGCCCTGGTTGTTCCGGTCCGACTTTTCCCGAACCCCCTGGAAGGCCATGCCGCACTTGCGCATGACGCCACCGGAATGGGGGTTGTTCGTGTCGTGATAGGTCCCAATCCGCCCCACACCCACCTGCCCGAAGAGGAAGGAAATGACTGCCCCCAAAGCCTCGGACATGATGCCCTGGTGCCACCAGTGCCGCCCCAGGCAATAACCCACGATGGGGACCCGCCCCTCCTGTTCCCAGCGCACCACGCTGATGTTCCCCACGGGCTGGGGGCCGTTTTCCTTGAGGACGATGGCCCAATTGTAAAAAGCGGGGTCCTCGTACTGAGGGACCCACTCGCTCAAGATCCCCTCCGTCACCGACACATCGGCGTGGGTGGGCCAGGTCAGATATTTTGTCACCTCGCCGTCGCTGGCCCAGTTGGCGAACATGGCAGAGGCGTCGGACGGCTCAAACCGCCGCAGGATCAGCCGCTCCGTCTCTATGTACTGTGTTCCGATATGGTTCATAGCGTCCTCCTCATTACGGTATCTCTCATAAATGCCGCTGCGGCCAGTCCCAGTCGTACCGCACCCGGCCGCTTTTGTGCCATATGCGGATATCCCGGCGGCCCCAGCCCTTTTCCACAGACTGAGCGGCTGTCATCAGATCCTCAGAAAAGTAGGAGAACGCGTTCCGCAAAACCGTTTCCTCGTCCCCCAAAACCTCCAAGATCGTAACCTCTACGACATTTCGCACCTCGCCGTCTCCGTTGGCGTACATATCTTCCAGAAATTCGATATACTTACCAATCTTCTCCCGATCCTCATTGAGCCGCAGCAACGGCACAAGGGCGCGGTGCAGCACGTCAAAAAAGACGTGGCCCAAAACTTCCCCATAGTCCTCCAGATGCTCCTCGTATGCCATTCGGAATTCCGGGAATCGCTCTGCCAGCGCGAGGGCAAATGCCTCTTTGCTGCCGTTCATGTTACAGCTCCCCGATCAGCTTCATCAGCCCGGGCACAAGCTCCTCCTCCGGCACCCTGGCCACGATCTCCCCGTGCCTGAACAGCACGCCCTCGCCTTTTCCCCCGGCAATGCCCACGTCCGCGTGGCGGGCCTCGCCGGGACCGTTGACAATACACCCCATCACCGCCACCGTGATGGACTTGTCCACATCTTTTAATAGCTCTTCCATCTGATGGGCCATGGAAATCAGGTCGATTTGAGTTCGCCCGCAGGTGGGGCAGGCAATCAGCTCCGGCCCCTCCCGGCGCAGGCCCACGGCCTTCAAAATCCGCTGGGCGGCATAGACCTCCTCCACCGGATCCGCGGTCAGGCTCACCCGCAGGGTGTCCCCGATGCCCAGCGCCAGCAGCCCGCCGATGCCCGCCGCCGCCTTCAGCTCGCCCATGTCCCGGGTACCCGCCTCGGTAACGCCCAGGTGCAGGGGGTAGTCGTACCGCTCCGCCATAAGCTGGTATGCCCTCATGGTGACCGGCACTGAAGATGCCTTCAGGGACACACAGATGTCCTCAAAACCATACTGCTCCAGCAGACGAATGTGCCCCAGGGCGCTCTCCACCATGGCCTCCGGGGTGGGGCCGCCGTATTTGCCCAATAGATCCTTTTCCAACGAACCGCCGTTTACCCCCACACGGATGGGAATGTGCCGCTCCTTGCAGACCTTTGCCACCGCCTCCACCCGCTCAGGCGCACCGATATTGCCGGGATTGATGCGGATTTTGTCAATCCCCTGCTCCGCCGCTTCCAGGGCCAGCCGGTAGTCGAAATGGATATCCGCCACCAGGGGCACGGGACTGCCCGCTTTCAGTGTGCCGACAGCCCTTGCCGCCGCCATATCAGGTACCGCAACGCGGACAATCTGGCACCCCGCCGCTGCCAGCGCCCGGATTTGGGCCAGGGTGGACTCAACATCGTGGGTAGGCGTGTTGGTCATGGACTGGATCGTCACAGGGGCGCCCCCGCCCAGAGGTACGCCGCCCACGTTGAGCTTTCTGGTCATTTTCAAACACCTGCCTAAGCAAAAATCTTCCAAACATCGTGGAACGCCACCACCGCCATCAGTGCCAGCAGCACCACGAAAGCCCCGGCGTGGACATAGCCCTCATACCTCTCTGGAATGCGCCGCCGGACTACGGCGTAGAGCAGTCCGTTGAGCACCACAAAGAAGATCCGCCCGCCGTCCAGCGCCGGGATGGGCAGCAGATTCATCACCGCCAGGTTAACAGCAATGAGCGCCATCATACTCAGCACGCTCAAAACTCCCGTCAGCGCCGACTGGTACTTAGCGCCCTCCTCAGACACCACGTCCACCACGCCGATGACCCCGGACAACTCAGACACAGGCACCTTGCCCGTCACCAGATCGCCCAGGCTCATCCAGACAATCCGCACAAAGTCCACCGACTGTAAAAAGCCGTACTTTACCCGTCCCGCCAGGGATAAGCGCTCCGTCTGCGTAAAGCTCAGGCCAAACTTCTTGGCGGTTCCTCCATTCTCCACCACCTCAATGGAACGGGTCATGGGAAAATCATCCAGCACAATTCGCTTTCCGTCCCGCTCCACTACCAGATCAACGCCGCTTACACCATCGTTGCGATCCAAATAGACCAGAGCATCCGCATACAGCCATACCCCATGGCCGTCCACGCGGACGATGCGGTCACCCACCATCAGCCCGCTCTCCCCCTCCAAGGTAAAGCCATCCATAAAAGAGGTGATAACGGGAACCCTGACCTCTGTAGTGCCAAGAGACAAGCCCACCGCAATAACAAGGCCCAGCAGAAAATTCATAAACGATCCGGCGCACAGGATGATAATTTTTTTCCAGCCCTTTTGCCGGGAAAATGCCCGGGGATCGCCGGTGTCCTCATCCTCCCCCTCCATGGCGCAGTAGCCGCCGACCGGGAAAGCCCGAAGGGCGTAAAGGGTTTCTCCTTTTCTCTTAGACCACAGAGCCGGGCCCATGCCGATAGCAAACTCATTCACCTTTACCCCCAGCAGTTTTGCGGTGATAAAGTGGCCGAACTCATGGATGGCAATGAGCACTCCAAACAGCACAATGACCAGTAGAACATACAAGAATCTCGCCAAAATGGGTCACCTCACACATTGATAAACCGCCTCGCGGGCGGCGCGGTCAGCTTCAAAAATATCGTCCAGCTCTGGAGCGTCCAACACGGGAACCCGGTTCAACGCCGTTTCCACCAGGCGGGAAATGTCCAAAAAAGAGATCTTATCCTCTAAAAACAGGGCTACCGCCGCTTCATTGGCCCCATTGAGAATGGCAGTAGACGTGCCGCCCCGTTTGGCGCACTCCAAGGCCAGCCCCAGACAGCGGAAGGTATCCGAATCCGGCTTTTGGAAGGTCAGCGGCGGACAGGACAGCAGATCCAACGGCTTGGCGGGCCCCGGCGTCCGTTCCGGCCAGGTGAGGGCGTACTGGATGGGCAGGCACATATCTGCGCTGCCCAGTTGGGCCAAAACAGCCCCGTCCTCGAACTCCACCAGGGAGTGAACAATGCTTTCACGATGCACCACAATCTGGATGCGCTCAGGCGGTATGGCATAAAGCCGCATGGCCTCAATAAATTCCAAGCCCTTATTCATCAGCGTGGCGGAGTCAACGGTAATTTTGGCCCCCATGGCCCAGTTGGGGTGTCTCAGCGCCTGCTCCTTTGTGACAAGTGAAAGTTCTTTACGGCTCTTTCCATAGAACGGCCCGCCGGAGGCAGTGATGATAAGCCGCCGGACCGCTTTTCTGCTGCATCCCTGAAGGCATTGGAAAATGGCGGAGTGCTCCGAGTCCACGGGAATAATCTCCGCCCCCTTCTCCTCCGCCCGCGCCATCACCAGCTCCCCGGCACACACCAGGGTCTCCTTATTGGCTAGAGCAATGCGCTTGCCGCAGTCAATGGCGGCCAGGGTGGGCCGCAGCCCCGCCACGCCCACAATGGCTGTGACCACCGTATCCGCCTCCGCCAGCGAGGCCGCCTCCAGCAGCCCTTCCAGGCCGGACACGACTTTGACGCCGGTATCCGCTAAACGCACCCGCAAGTCAGCAGCTGCTTTCTCATCCACCGCCACCGCCAGCTTCGGTTTAAACTGCCGGGCCTGGGCCTCGGCCTGCTCCACGCTGCGATTTACCGTGACAGCGGCCACTTGATAGCCGCAGGCAGACGCCACCTTCAGCGTCTGCCGTCCGATAGAGCCGCTGGAGCCCAAAACAGAAATTGTTCTTTTCATGGTTTCGCCTCTCAAAACACCGGCAGGCATTGGACAATGAACAGCACCACCGGTCCGCAGAACATCATGCTGTCAAACCGATCCAGCATCCCGCCGTGGCCGGGCAGAAGGTGGCCGTAGTCCTTCACACCATACTGCCGCTTGATGAAAGAAAATGCCAGATCACCTATTTCGGTAGCCAGGGCGCCAAACAGCCCGCAAAGCGCCAACGGGAAAAGGTCGACACCGGCCCCCGCAATCTTGCTGGCCGCAATGCCGTAGAGAATGGCAAACACTACCCCGGACACAAACCCACCGATGTACCCCTCCACACTTTTATTCGGGCTGACCTTGGTAACACCCTTGTGCCTGCCCAGGGACACTCCGGCAAAATAGGCCCCGGCATCGGTGGCAAAGGTGAGCAGCACCGCCAGCAGCACAAGATACTGCCCATGATCCATCCGCCGAAGCTCCACCAGAGCAGACAGGGCCAGCGGAATGATGACGCCACCGAACAGGCAGGCCAGGACATGGGAAAAGCCAATCTTGACCCCGCCCTCATCATAGGCCCGGATGGCGCACCAGAAGCACACCGCCGTCACCGCGAAGGACAGCAGGTTCACATAAGCCGTCCCCAGTCCGGCCCAGCTCCCAAAGGGCAGCAGGGCGGCAGTGAGAATGGTGACCGCCCGCATCGGCATGGTGACCTTCTCTCCTCCCACTGCCCGAAGCAGCTCAAACGCGGCCATAGCCGAGATAAAGCACACAAGCGCCGTCCATGCCAGCGGAGGCGGCACCAGCATGATCCACAGCATGGCGGGCATTAAAATTACCGCTACAATGATTCGTTTCGCCATGTCACACACCTCCATACCGGCGGGAGCGGTGCTGATAGGCCGCCAGGGCCCGCAACAGCTCCTCTTTGGTGAAGTCGGGCCAGAGCACATCGGTGAAGTAGAATTCCGCATAGGCGGACTGCCAGACCAGAAAATTAGATGTGCGTATTTCCCCGCTGGGCCGGATGATGAGATCCGGATCGGGCACCCGGGCGGAATAGAGGTACTTGCCAAAAGCCTCCTCTGTCAAGTGCCCCGGGTCCGCCCTGCCTTCCACGCAGTCCAACGCAAACGCCTTGGCGGCCCGCACTAGCTCATCCCGGCCTCCGTAGTTCAGACAAATATTCACCTGGCAGCCATCGTAGCCCTTGGATATCTCCTCCGTCTTCCGGCACAGGTCCTGGAGATGGGGCGCAAGGGGAGACAAATCACCGAAAAAAGCCATCTTCACCTTGTCTCTGGCCATGGTCTCAATGGCCTCGTGGAGATACCTTTCCAGCAGCTTCATAATGGCCGCCACCTCATCGGGAGGCCGCTTCCAGTTCTCGGTGGAAAAAGCGTACACCGTCAGATACTCCAGCCCCAGCTCCTTGGCAAAGGTGGCTATGGTTCGAAAGGTCTCCGCCCCGGCGGCGTGGCCGGCCTTGCGAGGCAGGCCACGGCTTTTGGCCCAGCGGCCGTTCCCGTCCATGATGATGGCCACATGACGGGGCAGGCGGTCCAAATCAACCTGGGGTTTCTCCGCCCGGCGGCGGCGAAGGAAAGCCATATACACCCATCCTAACTTAATTAAGAACCCGTACCAATCGCCTCAGCGCACATCCTTGCAGACAGAAAACACCATCGTTGCGCAAAAAATCTCCCAATACATGAAAGCATCCCTGTGATTGCCTGCCTTGCCGGCAGCCATTCCGGCTCGCAAATAAGGTGGTACAGCTTCTAACTTTATTGATATTATTGGCAAAAAAGAACCGGGCCATAAGCCTCCAAACAGCACACAAGGGGGGCGCGCCCCCCTTGCCATGCGCTCAGCCGCTTCAGACCGCCATCAATTCCTTTTCCTTGGCGGCAGTGAGGGCGTCGATCTCCTTGCACCGCTTGTCTGTCAGCTCCTGAAGCTCCTTTTCGCTCTCCTTGCGGTCATCCTCGGTGATTTCCGACTTCTTTTCCATGGCCTTCAGGGCGTCCATGGCGTCCCGCCGGATGTTGCGGATTGCCACTTTACCGCCCTCGCCATACTTGCGCACCTGCTTGGTAAGCTCCATGCGGCGCTCCTCGGTGAGCTGGGGGAAAGCCAGGCGGATAACCCGGCCGTCATTTTGGGGGTTGATGCCCAGATCGGAGGTCTGGATGGCCTTCTCAATGGCCTTGAGGACACTGCCGTCCCAGGGCTGAATCTGGAGGGTGCGGGGATCGGGGGTAGAGATGCTGGCCACCTGCTGAATAGGGGTGGGTGTGCCGTAATACTCCACCTGGATACGGTCCAGCACGCCGGCATTGGCCCGACCCGCCCGGACGCTGGCAAAGTCGCTCTTTACCGATTCGATGGTCTTGCCCATCTTCACATCGTAGGTCTTGCAGAAATCAGTCATGATCCTTTCCTCCTATATCTTTCACAATTGTGCCTATTTTCTCCCCGTGCACCACACGGAGGATGTTTTCCGGGTCCTTCAGCGCAAACAGGATGATGGGGATGTTGTTGTCCATGCACAGAGACGTGGCGGTGGAGTCCATCACGCCCAGGTGGCGGGCCAGCACGTCGTCGTAAGTGATGCTGTCGTACTTTACCGCCTCCGGGTCCTTCAAGGGGTCGGCGCTGTACACTCCGTCCACGTTTTTGGCCAGCAGGATAATGTCCGCGTTGATTTCCGCCGCCCGGAGCACCGCCGCCGTGTCGGTGGAGAAAAACGGGCTGCCGGTGCCGCAGCCAAAGATGACCACTCTGCCCTTCTCCAGATGCCGGACGGCCCGGGAACGGATATACGGCTCGGCGATGGATTTCATTTCAATGGCGGTCTGTACCCGCACATCCACCCCCTTGTTTTCCAGCACGTCGGCCAGCGCCAGGCAGTTGATCGCGGTGGCCAGCATCCCCATATGGTCGGCCCGGGTGCGGTTGCTCATCCCGCGGCCGTCCTTCAGGCCCCGCCAGAAATTGCCGCCGCCCACCACAATGCCAACTTGTACCCCCTCGCCAGCGCAGCGGGCCACCACATCGCACACCTTTTCAATAACATCAAAGTCCAGGCCCCGGCCCGCCTGGCCGCCCAGTGCCTCGCCGCTGACCTTCAGCAGCACACGCTTATACTTCAGCTCCCCCATAGCACGCATCCTCCCCGTCTCAAATTCACGTCCTACCTATGCTTAAGTGGTATTATACTGGAAAATACTCCTCTTGCATAGGGGGGAAATGAAAATTTTCCGTGTATTTTTCCCCGGCGCGGATTGAAGGGCCTTCTCTCTTCATACATTGATGGCAAAGGACAAAGGAGGGTATACTATGATTTGCCGCATCGCCGACCTGCAATATAAGGAAGTGATCGACATCGCCGACGGCACACGGTACGGATTTGTGGGCGACGTGGAACTGGATCCCGAGCGCGGTGCGATACAGAGCATCGTAGTGCGGGGGCAGCCCCGCCTGCTGGGGCTGCTGGGCCGTGAGGCGGACGCCGTATTCCCCTGGTCTGCCGTCAAGCGCTTTGGGACGGACATTATTTTAGTGGACGGCGCTGCCGCAGACAGCCGCCAGCGCAGAAACCGCTGACTTTTTCCCAAGAAATTGTTGAAAAACACTTGCGCTCCCCCATCTCTTGTGGTAGAATATCCAGGCATTCCGCACGAGAGCCGATTTTTCGCCCGGTGCTTTCCCTGAAAGTGGGCGGGAAAAATGAAGTTTTCGGAGGTAAAACCAAAAAACAGGAGGAAAAAACAATGGCAGTCGTATCTATGAAGCAGCTGCTGGAGGCCGGCGTACACTTCGGCCACCAGACCCGCAGGTGGAACCCCAAAATGGCCACCTACATCTACACGGAGCGTAACGGCATCTATATCATCGACCTGCAAAAGACCGTGAAGAAGCTGGAGGAGGCTTATAACTTCGTCAAGGATCTGTCCGGCAACGGCCAGTCCCTGCTGTTTGTGGGCACCAAGAAGCAGGCCCAGGACGCCATCCGCGAGGAGGCCGCACGCTGCGGCATGTACTATGTCAACGCCCGCTGGCTGGGCGGCATGATGACCAATTTCAAGACCATGCGCACCCGCGTGGACCGTCTGAACCAGCTGAAAAAGATGCAGGAGGACGGCACCTTCGACATGCTTCCCAAGAAGGAAGTCATGAAGCTGCTGGGCGAGATCTCCAAGCTGGAGAAGTACCTGGGCGGCGTAGTGGAGATGAAGCGCCTCCCCGGCGCGCTGTTCGTAGTGGATCCCCGCAAGGAGCGCAACGCCATCAACGAGGCCCGCAAGCTGAACATCCCCATCGTGGCCATTGTGGACACCAACTGCGACCCGGACGAGATTGATTATGTCATCCCCGGCAATGACGACGCCATCCGCGCCATCAAACTGATCTCTTCCGTCATGGCTAACGCCGTACAGGAAGGCCGCCAGGGCGTGGACGCCGCCCCCGCTCCTGAAAAGGCTGAGGAGCCTGCCGCTGAGTAAGCCCTCTCCCCTTTTTACTGTGGTTCTACAGCGCCCGCCCGAGGCGGGCGGGCGCTTCCTTATTTACAAAATTGATTTTTGGAGGTAACGACAAATGGCAATTACTGCTCAGGATGTAAAGGCCCTGCGGGAAATGACCGGCGTGGGTATGATGGACTGTAAGAAGGCCCTGGCCGCCTCTGACGGCGACATGGACAAGGCCGTTGAATGGCTGCGGGAGAAGGGACTGGCCGCTTCCGCCAAGAAGGCCGGCCGCATCGCTGCCGAGGGCATGGCTTACGCCTGCGTCATCGACGGCGTGGGCGTTGTCGTTGAGGTCAACGCTGAGACCGACTTTGTGGGTAAGAACGAAAAGTTTGTGGACTTTGTAAAGGGCGTGGCCTCCACCGTGGCTGCCTACGCCCCTGCCGATCTGGACGCGCTGATGGAGTGCAAGTATAGCGGCACCGACCTGACCGTCACCCAGCAGCAGCAGGAGATGGTTCTGGTCATCGGCGAGAATATCAAGGTCCGCCGCTTCGCCCGCTTTGCCGACGGCACTTCCGTCCCCTATATTCACGCTGGCGGCAAGATCGGCGTGCTCGTTAATCTGGAGGTCACCGGTGGCATTGACGCCACCGAGATCGGCAAGGACATGGCCATGCAGATTGCGGCGCTGAATCCCCGCTTCCTGGACAAGAGCCAGGTCACCCAGGACGTGCTGGACGAGGAAAAGAAGATCCTCTTGGCCCAGATGGATAACGATCCCAAGATGGCCAGCAAGCCCGCCCAGGTTAAGGAAAAGATCGTTGTGGGCAAGCTCAACAAGTTCTATGCCGAGAACTGCCTGCTTCAGCAGACCTTTGTCAAGGACAACGACGTCACTGTGGAGCAGTATATGAATGCCGCAGCTAAGAAGCTGGGCGGCGCCATCACCCTGAAGGACGCCGTGCGTTTTGAGAAGGGTGAGGGCATTGAGAAGAAGCAGGAGAACTTTGCCGAGGAGATTGCCAAGCTGGCGCAGTAATTTTCGCTGTTCTCGTCTTTCCAGTCTTGAACATGTTTTCATCTCAATAACACCCCACAAAGAGGGCTCAGGAATTCGTTCCTGGGCCCTTTTTTCATGCTTAGCGCTCCCAGGCCAAGCCCCCGCCATCCCCT
>Ga0209064_1000682_pt1 | contig 71880 bp, 66 predicted proteins | sample Inofromicrocosms_FD_187498 | JGI IMG/M metagenome (GOLD analysis project Ga0209064, IMG submission 187498) | Mouse cecum microbial communities from Vienna, Austria - Inoculum for glucosamine and mucus D2O microcosms (SPAdes) (version 2) | ecosystem: Host-associated > Mammals > Digestive system >...
ATAAACGAATCAAAAAATACTGGGAAGATATAGATGAAAAAAAAGGCCTCTTTAATAGCAAGTGCTATTAAAGAGGCGGATCTCCAGTAAATTATTTCCCGTGTCTACTTGACAGGGGGCTGATCATTGTCTCTTTATTTTTTTTGTCATGATCCAAAAGACATTCTCTTTGATTCTTTGACACAACTCGGTGTGCCAAATAAAAATCGGACCACATAGAAAAAAAACGAAGACTTTTTTATACTTAAATCGACAAAACAATATAAACAAGAAAGGAAAGAATCATGAAAGAAAAAGTTCAAAAATTTGGCCGCGCTCTATCGAGCATGGTCATGCCCAACATTTCTATTTTTATCGCTTGGGGTTTGATCACCGCTCTTTTTATTCCAAAAGGATGGCTTCCAAATCCGACCCTCAACGAAATCGTCGCTCCGATGCAACGCTTTTTGCTTCCGCTCTTGATCGCCTACTCTGGCGGAAAGATGATCTATGAACATCGAGGCGGTATTATTGGCGCCTGCTTCGCGATCGGGATCATCGCCGGAACGGAAACGCCAATGTTTATCGGCGCCATGATCGCCGGGCCTCTCGGCGGCTATTTGATGAAAAAAGTCGACACCCTCTTGGATGGACACATCCCAAGTGGATTCGAAATGCTCGTCAACAACTTCTCGGCCGGTATTCTTGGAGCGATCTTAGCTTGTGTCGGCTGTCTATTGATCGAGCCAGCCTGTGTCGCGATCACCTCTACTTTGTCGTACGGTGTCAATTGGCTTGTCGAACACTCCTTGCTTCCGTTGACTTCGATCTTAGTCGAGCCAGCCAAGATCTTGTTTTTGAACAATGCCCTCAATCACGGCATCTTTACTCCTCTTGGCATGGAACAAGTCCAAGAAACAGGAAAATCGATCTTCTTTATGATCGAAGCCAACCCGGGACCGGGCTTAGGTTTGTTGCTCGCGTATTTCTTTTTTGGAAAAGGAGAAGTCAAAGAATCGTCGCTTTCGGCGATGATCATCGAATTTTTCGGTGGTATTCATGAAATCTATTTTCCATTCGTGCTCATGAATCCGATCACTTTGGTCGGAGTCATTCTCGGAGGCATGAGCGGTGTCTTCATCAACACGCTCTTCCACTCTGGATTGGTCTCGGCCGCTTCGCCAGGCTCGATCATCGCCATATTAGGCATGAGCGCCAAAGACAGCTATCTAGGCATCTTGCTTTCGATCCTTGTGGCTGCTGCTGTCTCGTTTGCAGTCAACGCCATCTTGTTGAAAGTGTTTGCGAAAGAAGGCAACTTACAAGAAGCTCAAGCGAAAGTGAACGCCAGCAAGCAAGCCTCCAAAGGACTCGCTCCTGCAGCTTCCTCTTTCGTGCCAGCCGATCTCAAGATCGTCTTCGCATGCGATGCAGGCATGGGCTCGAGCGCGATGGGAGCCGCCAACTTGACGAAAAAACTCAAAGCGGCGGGCATCGATATCACAGTGCCACATTCCGCGTTAAATGAAGTGCCTCTCGATACGGAAATCATCGTGACTCAAAACTCGCTTGTCGAACGAGCGAAAGCGCGCTGCCCGCAAGCGAAGATCTATCCGATCCAAAACTTTATGGCCAGCAGCGAATACGATCAAATCATAGAAGACATTCAGTCTGGAAAACACGCGCAAGCAGAAAGCATACCATCATCCACTTCGATCGATCTTCAAAAAGTCGTCTTCGCTTGCGATGCAGGCATGGGCTCGAGCGCGATGGGCGCCGCAACGCTTTCTAAAAAACTGAAAGCTTCCGGCCTTAATGTGACAGTTCCTCACTATGCCTTGAATGAAGTGCCTCTCGATACGCAAGTGATCGTTACACATCAATCGCTTGTCGAACGGGCCAAAGGGCGCTGCCCGCATGCGAAGATCTATCCAGTGATGAATTTTATGGGCGCCAACGAATACGATCAGATCGTGCATGATCTTTGTGGAGCTTAAGGGAAAATGCTGTATTCCAATCGGTTCAAGCAAATCTTGAAGATCTGCTTAGAACAGGATCCAGACTATGTTTCGATCGATGCTTTGGCGAAACGTCTCAAAACTTCGAGGAGGACGATCTTTCGTGAATTGCAGAATGTCGATCTCAAGCGCTATCGTCTTTCTCTTGCAAGCAAAGCGGGGAAAGGGATCCGCCTAGAAGGAAAAGAGGAAGATAAGCGAGCTCTTCTTGATGATCTAGAGGCTGAATCGATCCCTTACTTTCATAAAGAGGAACGGCAGAAGTATCTCGCCTTCGAGCTGCTCCGCTTTCCTGAAGTGAAGAAGCTCGTCTATTATGGAAATCTATTCGAAGTCTCGGAAACGACGGTTTCGAAAGACTTGGACGCGATCGAGCCGCTTTTGGCTCGATACGATCTAAAGCTCGATCGCACCCATAAAAATAAGATCCAAGTTCTTGGGAGCGAAGAAAATAGGCGGCGGGCGATGAGCGCCATCGTTCATAATACACTTGAAAACTTTCAAAACGATGTCGACTCCTTAGATCCGCAAGCGCTGCAAAAAGAAATTTTCGCCTCCAGCAACGAAGGGATCTTGAAGCTTTTGAACCAAACGATCCTTGATGAAGTCTTGGATCTGTTTACGAACGAATATAAAACGCTGCATCTCGATCAATACGCCCAAAGCGCCTACATTGGCTTGATCATTCATCTTGTCGTAGCCATCGAGCGTATCCAAAAAGGAGAAGAGATCGTTTCCGATCCTGCGCTCTATGCTTCGATCGCCAAGACTTCAGCGATGGAACAAGCCCAAAAGATCAGCCAAAAGCTCGAGGAGGCATTTTTGATCCAGATCCCGCAAGCCGAGACGACTTTTATCGCCATGCATTTGCTGGGCTCCAAAAGCGCCAATCCACAAAATACGAATGATAATAAACAAATCGATGAGCTCGCTTTCTTTTTGATCGAGCAGCTGCCTTTGCCGATCCGCTCTTCGCTCAAAATGGATCCTCAATTCATGCAAGGCTTCATCACGCATTTGCAGCCAACGCTTATCCGCCTTCAATATGCGCTTCCGATCTATAATCCGCTTCTTGAGAAGATCCAAGAACAATACCCGAGCTTGTATGCGGACACAAAAAAAGCCGCTAAAAAATTAGAAGCGAAGATCGATTTGTCGATCTCTGAGGCAGAAATTGGTTTTATGACGATGCACATTGGCGCCAGCCTAGAGAGAAGGCGGATCGAAGCCCGTCGAACAAAGGTCCAAGCCGGAGTCGTGTGCGCTTCTGGGGTCGCGTTTCGGCCTTGCTGGTCGCCCGCCTACAGTCGGTATTTCAAAATCGCATCAAATTTAAGACACTCTCTTTAGAACAATATTATCAACAAGATTTTGAAGGGCTCGATTTGATCATCACGACTTTCGAGCTTCAATCGACTCGTTTGCCGGTAATCAAGGTCAATCCGCTCCTCTCCGCGCAAGATATCGACACGATTCGTGAAATCATAGCGGATCTGCCGATCGCGCGATCAGCGGATCAAAGCGTCGATCACCAACAAAAGATCGCTTCGATCCAGCAATGCAGCCAGCAAATGTTGGGGATCTTGAACAATTTAGTGTTCGCTCATATCGATCCAGACGCTTCGGTGGAAGATATGATCGGAGAAGCCAGTGTGTTAGCGCTCGGAAACCAGTCCATGATCGAGGAGGCCCTCAAAAAAAGAGAAGAGATCGGCTCTTTGTTCATGGATGAGCTCCATTTTGGCTTGCTTCACGCCACAAGCGAAGGCGTCAAGAGCGCGCAAGCGCAATTTATTTGGCCAAAAGAAGGAAAATTCACAAAGTATCCTAAGATCGAGGCTGTCGTTGTCTTATTGTTGCCTAAGGCGCATGCAATGTATGAACAAAAGCTTCTGTCTTTGATCACGATCAATATGATGGAGTCGACCGAACTGAAACAAGCGGTCTTGGCTCAAGAGGAAAGAAGGATCGTCTCCGTGCTGTCCAATTTGTATTTGGAAATGCTCCAGACAGAATCCTTCGCATAGAAAGAGAAAAGGAAAAAACATGGCACTATTTAAAAGAAAGAAAAAAGAAGAGAAACCGCAAATCTTAAAAATCGAAAATATCCGCGTGAATCAAAAAGCCGACAGCAGCGACTCGGCGATCGTCTCGATCGGAACGGTCTTGCGCAACGCTGGCTATATTGAAGAGCCTTATATTCAAGGAATGCTCAACCGCGATCATTCTTTGACGACCTATATTGGAAACGATATCGCCATTCCCCATGGCGAATATGAAGTCAAAGATTATGTCAAAAAGACGGGGCTTGCGGTCGATATTTATCCGGAAGGGATCGCGTGGGGTGGCGGAACTGTACGCATCGTGATCGGAATCGCCGCAACAACTGACGAGCATGTAGCGATCCTTCAAAATATCGCGGAAAAGCTAGGCGATATGGATGTCGTAGAGAAAGTGGTCCAAGGCGATCCAGACTTGATCTATCGTGTTCTTACAGGAGAAGCAGCATGATCGTCACGGTCACGTTCAATCCAGCGATCGATAAGACCGCTCTTGTGGATACACTTGTGGTCGGAGGTCTGAATCGGCTGCGCGATGTGCGACAAGACGCGGGCGGCAAGGGAGTGAATGTTTCGAAAACGCTGTTAGCGCTTGGCTCGAATAGCTTCGCGACTGGATTTTTAGCAGGTTCGAGCGGACGCGTCATCGAAGATAGTTTGGATCATCTTGGCATCGAGAATGAATTTGTGTGGGTCGAGGGAAACACCCGGACGAATTTGAAGGTGCTCAATGCCAAGATGGAATTGACCGAACTCAATGAGCCGGGACCTTATGTAGAGATGGAGGATGTGCAAGCGCTAGTCGAGCTGATCAAGAAGAAAGCTGATCCTTCTTCGTATGTGGTCTTGTCGGGCAACGTATCGCCAGGCGTAAAAAACACGATCTATAAAGAGATGATCGCTTCACTCAAGGAAAGCGGGATCCGGGTGCTTCTCGATGCGGATGGAGAGCTTTTCAAGGAAGGGATCCAGGCTAAGCCATACGCGATCAAGCCAAACCGCTTTGAGCTGGCTCAATATTTTGGGGTGAGAGAGCCGGAAAGTTTAGAAGATACAGTTATGCTTGGCGAAAAGTTGTTGAATGATCAAACACGTCTTGTCGTCATCAGCATGGGGGGCGAAGGCGCGCTGTTTTTAAGCGAAGAAGCTTTCTTGTATTGTCCTGTATTGCCGATCGATTTGAAATCGAGCGTGGGCGCGGGCGATGCGATGGTGGCGGCGATGGCGCTTGGATTGGAAAATAAGCTTTCTTTAGAAGAGCTGGCGATCCTATGCATGGCAACAAGCGCGGGCGCTTGCACGACTGAGGGCACGCAGCCCGCGAGGCTTGAAGTGATCGAAGATCTGAAGGATCTTGTACAAATAGAAAGAATGAGAGGGTAATCGAAATGAAAACTAGAGCAGTCCGTTTATATGGGGTGGATGATATTCGCCTCGATACATTTGAGCTTCCTGAAATCAAGGACGATGAAATTTTAGTCAAGGTCGTTTCCGATTCGATTTGCATGTCGACTTGGAAAACGGTCAAGCAAGGGGAAAAGCATAAGCGTGTGCCTAACGATGTCAAAGAGCATCCGATCATCATCGGTCACGAATTTGCGGGAGATATCGTGAAAGTAGGGAAAAAGTGGCAGGACACGTTCAAGCCGGGCCAAAAGTTCGCGCAGCAGCCCGCCATTCCTGGCCAAATGGAGTCGCCAGGGTATTCATATGGATGGTGCGGGGGCGATACAGAATATTGTATTTTTCCAAACGATATTTTAGAGGCTGGTTGTGTCTGGACGTTTGATGGCGATTCTTATTTCGCAAGTTCGGTGGCTGAGCCAGTATCGTGCTGTATTGGTGGTTATCATACGAATTATCATACAGAGCCTGGAGGATATCAGCACATCATGGGAACGAAAAAAGATGGAAATCTAATCATTCTTGGTGGATGCGGGCCGATGGGGCTTGGCGCGATCTCGTATGGATTGACGTATGAAAACAAGCCGAAGCGAATCGTTGTTACGGAGATCAACGATGAAAGGATCGAGCGGGCGCGGGAAGTCATTTCGGAAGAAGAGGCGAAAGAACATGGAGTCGAGCTGATTTATGTCAATACTTCGAAAATGGACGACCAAGTCAAAGGGCTTATGGAACTGAGCGAAGGGAAAGGCTACGACGATGTGTTCGTGTATATTCCGAATCAAGGGGTTTGCGAGATCGGTAACCAGATCATGGCCTATGATGGATGCATGAATTTGTTCGCGGGGCCGACGGATCCTAAATTCTCTGCCAACGTCAATTTGTACGATTGTCATTATTCGCGCAGCAAGATCATTGGCAGCACCGGTGGAACGATCGATGATATGAAAGAGGCGATCGACAAAAACAACGCGGGTCTGATCAATTCGGCGGTCATGATCACGCATGTTGGAGGACTCGATTCGGTCGTTGAAACGACGAAGGATCTTCCAAATGTCCCGGGTGGAAAAAAGCTGGTCTACACGCATATCAATATGCCGATGACTGCGATCGAGGATTTTGGAAAGCTTGGAGAAAGCGATCCGTTCTTTAAGGAATTGGATGCGGTATGCAAAGCGAATAAAGGATTGTGGTCCAGCGAGGCCGAAAAAATGTTGTTGGAGCATTTTAGCTAGTCGATCGACTGGCTTTTTTTCTTGTCTTTTTGAGTTGGCGTGGGACAATGGAAGGGGACCAAGGAGGACGTTATGAAGATTTTGGCAAGTGATTACGATGGAACGCTTCATTTTGAGGATGGTTATCATCCAAAGGATCTAGAAGCGATCAAAAGGTTTCAGAAGGAAGGAAATAAGTTTGGATTGTGTTCGGGGAGGCCTTTGAGGAATTTATGGGATCTGCAGACCAACGATCTGCATTTTGATTTTGTGATCGCTTCTTCGGGAGCGAGCGTGGCGCTCTCGAAAGAGGAAGTGTTGTTTGAAGATACGCTTTCGAAAACGGTTTTGGAGCAATTGATCGAGATTGCGGGCATCCAAGGGATGGTGGTCGTCGGCATGGAACACTTTTTTGCGGATCCGAATTCGTGGGCGGCCAAAAACGTGGCCAAAAAGACGGTGATCCTCTCTTCTGTCGAGCAGATCAATGAGCCGATCTTGCAAGTGTCGATCGAAAGAGAGAGCGAAGAAGAGGCGAAGTCGATCTTAGAAAAGATCCATGCGAAAAACGTAAACTGCAGCGCGTTTCGAAATGGCACGTTCGTGGATGTGGTCGCTTGGCCGCATTCGAAGGCGACAGGCATCGAGGCACTGGCACAGGCGTTTGGATGTTCCAAGTCTGATTTGTATTGTATTGGGGACAACTACAACGATTTGCCGATGATCGAGGGAATCGAGCATAGTTTTAGTTTTCCTTACGCGCCTGAACCAGTGCAACAAAAGGCGCAAAGGATCGTCTCTTCGATCGCGGAGGCGATCGAGATCATCGAAAAATAGGAACAACGTTTCATTTTTTGTTCCATTTTTTCTCAGTATAATAAAGAAAAAGAAAAGGAGAAGATGGCTATGAGTTTTCCAAAGGATTTTTTATGGGGTGGCGCAGTGGCTGCCAACCAATATGAAGGGGGCTGGAACGCTGGGGGAAAAGGTGTTTCGAGCGCGGATGTCGTGACAAGAGGATCGAGAACAACGCCTCGGTATGTAACGTATAAAACGGCGGATGGCAAGATCCATAAGGATGAGCTCTTTACGCTCGATGCCCCAGAAGATGCTGTATTTGGGGTGTTTGAAGGCTTTGATTATCCGTCTCATGAGGCGGTGGATGGCTATCATCGTTTTAAAGAGGATATCGCGTTGTTTGCCGAAATGGGCTTTAAAACGTTCCGCCTTTCGATCAACTGGACGCGGATCTTTCCTACGGGGCTAGAAGAAGAGCCAAACGAAGAAGGGCTTCGCTTTTATGATGAATTATTCGATGAATGCTTGAAATATGGGATCAAGCCGCTCGTGACGCTTTCTCATTATGAAACGCCGATCGGATTGAGCAACGAATGGGGCTCTTGGGTGGATCCTCGCACGATCGACGCGTATCTTCATTATGTCGAGGTCGTTGCTGAACGCTATAAAGGAAAAGTAGAGTATTGGTTGACGTTCAATGAGATCAATACGTTGGAGCATGGAGGCTTTATGGGGGCTGGTGTGCCTTCAACGGATCCTAAAAAACTGGCGATGGCGACGAAGCATCAGCTTTTAGCGAGCGCTGAAGTGGTCAAGCTGCTTCATGAGATCGACCCGCGCAATCAAGTCGGCAATATGATCGCGTTTATGGCGTATTATCCTTTGACTTGTAATCCGGAGGATATCATGGCTTGCTGGCAAGAGATGAATACGAACTGGTTCTATTGTGATGTGCAGGCGCGTGGCTATTATCCAGCATTCAAGCTTAAAGAATACGAGCGAGAGGGGATCGATATTCATTTGAGCGAAGAGGAAAAGAAGGTCTTTAAGGAGGGAACGGTCGACTTTATCTCGTTCTCGTATTATATGAGCAATTGCGCGGCTAAACAAAGCGACGCGGCCGAAACATCGATCGGAAACATGTCGCTTGGCTTCAAGAATCCGTATTTGAAGGCTTCGGATTGGGGCTGGCAGATCGATCCGATGGGACTTCGCTATTCTTTGAATATTTTGTATGATCGCTATCAAAAGCCTTTGATGATCGTGGAGAACGGAGTTGGTACGCAAGATGTGCTCGAAGAAGATGGATCGATCCACGACCAAGCGCATATTGAATATTTGCGGGATCATATCAAGGCGATGAAAGAGGCGATCGAAATCGATGGCGTGGATTTGATTGGCTATACGCCTTGGGGTTGCATTGATCTTGTGTCGGCTTCGACGGGAGAAATGCACAAACGCTATGGCTTTATTTATGTCGATTATCAAGACGATGGCACAGGAAAAGGAGCTCGTTTGAAGAAGGATTCATTTGATTGGTACAAGCAAGTGATCGCCTCCAACGGGGAAGATCTTGGAGAATAAGCGTGCGGAAAGAAAAGTGCGCTCTTGATCGTGGGGCGATCGAAGCGCTGATCTTGAATAATACGTATGGAACGCTAGCGCTGAGCCAGGAAGGAAAGCCGTATTCGATTCCGATGAATTATGGATATCGGGATGGATGCTTTTATTTCCATGGCGCGCAAGAAGGAATGCGTTATGAATATGTACAAGCGAACCCCAATGCTTGTTTTTGCATCGTTGATCATGAAACGCTGCGTCCTGAGCTTTTTTCGACCGATTACGCCAGCGTGATCGCGCATGGAAAGATCGAGCTTGTCGAAAAAGAAGACGAAAAAAAGAATGGCTTGATGGCTTTGTTGGAACGCTGCGCGCCAAAACGACTCGTGGAAGGAAGTACGTATATCGACCAAGCGGTATTGAAAACGGCAGTCTATAAATTCACGGTCGAAAAGATCGAAGGCAAACAAAGACAAAGGTCATGATGAATGAAGAAGTCCTCTTGGATGAGGGCTTTTTTTTGGGTAGAATAAAAAAAGAGGTGTTCGCATGAATATCAATCAACTTAAATACGTTTTGAAGATCGCCGAATGTCATTCGATGCGCGAAGCGTCGAGTCGACTCTATATTTCTCAACCCGCTCTTTCTTCCAGCGTTCATGAACTCGAAGAAGAGCTTGGATTCCTGCTCTTTGAAAGGACGAATAAAGGAGTCGCTTTGAGCAAGGAAGGGCGGGATTTTGTCAACTTCGCCAAAAAAGCCGTCGGCCAATATGAAATCTTGGAAGATCGGTTTTTAACGAAAAAAGATGAGCGAGAACGCTTTTCGGTCTCGACCCAGCATTTTACCTTCGCCATCGAAGCGTTTACGAACGTGATCAAAAAATTTGATCCCCAAAAGTTCGTGTTTTCGATCCATGAAACAAAAACGAAAGCGGTGCTTGATGATGTTCGAACTTCCAAAAGCGAAGGCGGGATCGTATCGTATTCAAGCGCGAACAAAGCGCTCATGAAAAAACTGTTTCGAGAATATGGTTTGCTTTTTACACCACCGATGCAGCGAGAAACGTATATTTATGTATGGAAAGATCATGATTTGGCAGGACGTAAAGAAATCTCGATCGAAGAAATGGCGCCCTATCCTTATGTTTGTTTCGATCAAAGCGTAGAAGGAAGCCTGTATCTCAACGAAGAGGCGATGGTCGATCATGTGTTTGAGAAGATGATCAAATCGGATGATCGAGCCACATCGATGGAAATCATCGCGAAGCTAGGCGGGTATTCGATCGGTTCAGGTATGCTTTCTAGAAAAGATGCCACTCTACAAGGCTTGAGCGCGATCAAGCTCATCGAGGAAGATCCTTTGATCATCGGCTATATCACCCGCAAAAGAAGCACGCTTTCACTCTATGGAAAAGCTTATATCGAAGAATTGCTTCAATATCGCGAAATTGAATGATCAATTTTTCTGATCACCGACGATCAAAAACCAAAAAGTTACAACCACCCTCCTTCCTAGTATAATATGACCAATTCAATCCAAAGGAGGAAGAAAATATGGGCTTGCATTTTTGTTTTGCTCGATGCTTCTTTAGTGAACGAATGCTTTGCTCCCGGACCTATGTTTGGGAGTCGATCAACAATTAAACACGAAAGAAGGAGAAATAAAATGAGTGATTATAAATTTGAAACATTACAACTGCACGTTGGACAAGAACAAGCCGATCCCGCGACGGATGCGCGCGCCGTACCGATCTATCAAACGACCTCGTATGTATTTCATGATAGCCAGCACGCGGCAGACCGATTTGGATTGGCAGACGCCGGCAATATTTATGGCCGCCTCACCAACTCCACTCAAGAAGTCTTTGAAAAGCGGATCGCCGCGTTAGAAGGAGGGATAGCCGCGATGGCCGTTGCTTCAGGAGCGGCCGCGATCGCCTATACGCTTCAAGCATTGGCAGCCAATGGAGGTCATATCGTCGCTCAAAAAACGATCTATGGAGGCACCTATAATTTGCTGGCCCATACGCTCCCTCAATATGGGATCGATACGACCTTTGTCAATGTGCACGATCTTGAAGAGCTGGAAGCCGCTATTCAAGAAGACACGCGCGCCATTTTTTTAGAAACGCTCGGAAATCCCAACAGCGATATTCCAGACATCGAAGCTGTTTCCCAAATCGCCCATCGTCACGGGATCCCCGTAGTGATCGACAATACATTTGGAACCCCTTTCTGGATCCGGCCCATCGAGTATGGCGCCGATATTGTCGTCCATTCGGCCACAAAATTCATAGGCGGTCATGGAACGACATTAGGCGGAGTGATCGTCGACTCAGGCAAATTTGATTGGAGCAAAAGCGATAAATACCCGAATATCGCGGCGCCCAATCCAAGCTATCATGGAATCTCGTTCTATGAAGAGGCAGGACCTGCTGCGCTTGTCACTTATATTCGCGCGATCCTTTTGCGCGATACGGGGGCGACGATTTCACCATTCAACGCGTTCTTATTGCTGCAGGGGACCGAAACGCTCTCGCTCCGTTTAGAACGCCACGCTCAAAACGCCAAAAAAGTCGTTGAATATTTACGCAAACATCCCCTTGTCGAACGAGTCAACCATCCTTCGCTTCCTGACCATCCAGACCACGCATTATATGAGAAATATTTCCCGAACGATGGCGGATCGATCTTTACTTTTGATATTCGTGGAGGCCAAGAGGAGGCTTGGGCATTCATCGACGCGCTAGAGATCTTCTCTTTGCTTGCAAACGTGGCCGATGTGAAAAGCTTAGTGATCCATCCTGCTTCGACCACCCACTCGCAGCTTTCAAAAGAGGAGCTCGCCGAACAAGGGATCCGGCCAAATACGATCCGGCTCTCAATCGGGACCGAGCATATCGACGATCTTCTTCAAGATCTCGAACGTGGATTCGAGGCTGTGAAAAATCGACAAAAAGAACGATAAAAAAGAAAAGAGATCCAAGCGATATATTTCGCTAAGATCTCTTTTTTGATTTTATAGATCGATCGGTTCAAAGTCAGAAGCCGGGTGCTTGCACCAAGGGCAAATGAAGTCAGATGGAAGATCGGCTCCTTCATAAATGTATCCGCAAATAATACATCTCCAGCCTTTTTTCCCGCTTGTCGTTTTCTTGTCTTCGAATTTTGGTTTGATGTGCGTGTGATAATACGTATAGCTAGCGCTAGGAACGTCGCTGAGTACTTTCGCTTCGGTCACGAACGCGACAAACATCACATGCGAGCCAAGATCGATCTCCTGATCGACTTCGCAGCTCACAAACGCGTTGGTTCCTTCCGTAATATAGTAGAGTCCATTTTCTGAGCGCGCCTTGTGGTCATAGTCTTTGAATTTATCAAAATCGCGGCCTGACTGGAATCCAAAATGACGGAAGATCTCGAATTTCGCGTCCTCATCCAAAATCGAAATATTAAATTTACGACTTCTTTGAATCAGTTCACACGTATAACTGTCTTTACTGACGCTCACTGTCACGACATCAGGCAGTTCAGAAGCTTGGATCGCCGTGTTGATGATACAACCAGAATTGTGTTCGCCATCGCAACCCGTCAATACAAACAGACCATACGTAAAATTTCGCATAACTTGTGCATCCATGAATGTAATACCTCTATTTCTATCTTACATCCATTATTGACTTTTTTCGTTCCAGATGTATCCTCAAATGCTTTCTTTTTTTAGTTTTCGCTTTGAGAAGACGGGATCTGCGCTGGCTTGTTCAAGATTTCCATGAACTCTTCGCCTGAAATCGTTTCCCTCTCATATAAGAATTTGGCAAGATCGTGCAGCTTCATCTTATTTTCATCTAAGATCGAATACGCGTCTTTGTACGCTTTCTTGATCAAGTCGATCACTTCTTGGTCGATCTTGGCCGCTGTCTCATTCGAGCAAGCTAGTGTCGTGTCTCCACCTAAGTAGGCGTTGTTGACTGTCTCTAAGGCTGTCATTCCAAAATTTTCCGACATTCCAAGGCGAGTGACCATGGCCCGCGCAAGCTTTGTGGCTTGTTCGATATCGTTGCTCGCGCCGCTTGTGATCGAATGGAAGACAAGATCTTCGGCCGCTCTTCCTCCACAATAGGTCATGATCCGCTGGTATGCTTCTTCTTTCGTCAATAAGTTCGTTTCTTCTTCTTCGACTTGCATTGTATAGCCTAAAGCGCCCTTTGTACGAGGAATGATCGTGATCTTATGGACAGGCGCCGTGTTTTTGCATTTGGCCGCGACGAGCGCATGGCCGATTTCATGATAAGAGACGATCATCCGCTCTTTTGGCGAAATGACAGCCCCTTTCTTTTGTTCGCCAGCGATCACGATCTCGATCGCTTCTTCAAGATCACGCTGCGTGACTTGCTTGCGGCCATCGCGGACGGCTAAAAGAGCGCCCTCGTTGATGATGTTGGCAAGATCGGCCCCACTCGAGCCGGCAGCCGCCCTTGCGATGGCGTTGTAGTCGATTTCTGAAGAGGTCTTGATGTTTTTCGCATGTAGCTTCAAGATCGCTTCCCGCCCTCTTAGATCTGGCAGCTCGACAGGGATCCGGCGGTCAAAACGACCAGGACGTGTCAAGGCAGGATCCAATGTGTCCGGACGGTTGGTCGCGGCTAAAAGCACGACGCCTTTCGAACCATCGAAACCATCCATTTCCGCTAAGAGCTGGTTGAGCGTTTGCTCGCGTTCATCGTTGCCGGTGATTCCCCCAGAATCTCTTTTTTTACCGACCGTATCGATCTCGTCGATAAAGACGATGCATGGGGCTTTTTCACGCGCCTGCTTAAATAGATCGCGCACTTTGGCCGCGCCTCGACCAACGAACATTTCAACGAATTCAGAACCTGAGATCGAGAAGAATGGAACGCCCGCTTCTCCAGCGACGGCTTTTGCTAATAAGGTTTTCCCTGTGCCTGGAGGGCCGACAAGAAGTGCGCCCTTTGGCATCTTGGCGCCGATCTCTTTATATTTTGCCGGGTTGTTCAAGAAGTCGACGATCTCTTTAAGATTGTCTTTCGCTTCTTCTTGTCCGGCTACATCTTTAAAGGTCGTCTTCGTTTTTTCGCCGACGTAGACTTTCGCGTTCGATTTGCCTAGGCCTCCCATCCCAAAGCCGCCTTGACTAAAGGACATTTGATCTGGCAGGTCGCCCATCTTCTTTTGCATGCGTTTAAAGAACCATGTGCCAAGTCCATACAAGATCACAAGAGGCAAGAAAAAGGAGATCAAAGAAACGAGGATCGGATTCATTTGACTCGTCGGGATCTGCGCGAACGTGGCGCCCGATTGCTTCAGGCGGTTGACAAGATCTGGATCGTTCATCGCGACCGTTTCATACTTTTGGTCTTCTCCTTTGAGCGTGTAGGAGATCGTGTTGTCCTGGATCTGGACTTTATCGACTTTTCTCTCCTCGACTTGATCTAAAAAGGTCGAATAAGATTCGTCCTTGATCCTTTGCGAGCTTAGAAAAGGGAACAAGACCCAGTTCAGGAGAACGACCACGATCAAAGCGATCAAATAATAGTTGTATAGCGATTTTTTTTGTTTATTCATAGACTTCTCCTCTAATTGGAATGTCTTTATTATACTTGTTTTTAGCAACATATCAACAAGAGTGCTAGCTTGTTTAAAGAAAGATTAGAATTCACACAATGCATAGACAATTTCATGAATTGTATTATGTTCTGTATTCTTTTTTTTTCTTATTTTTACCCGTATAATAGAGAATAGGAAAGAAAAGAAAGCGCTTAAAAGAAAGGAATTCATGAGTATGATCTTAAAACAACCATATTTAATCGAAGAATTGCATCGAATGACGACTTTGCACATTTATTTGCCAGACGACTATGATCAAAGCGACCAGCGATATCCGGTCATGTATATGCTCGATGGTCATAATTTGTTTTTCGATGAAGACGCGACATATGGCAAAAGCTGGAGTCTAGAAGCCTTTTTATCCACGTATGAGAAGCCATTTATCATCGTTGGCATCGAATGCGATCATGAAGGCAATAACCGCCTTCATGAATATTGTCCTTATCCCAAGGAGCATTCTTTTTTAGGACCGCTCAAGGGCAATGGCGAATTGTTCATGCACTGGCTTGTTCATACGCTTAAGCCTATGATCGACATGCGTTTTCGGACATGGCCTTCGCGCGAGGCCACGGGGATCGGCGGATCATCGATGGGAGGATTGATGGCATATTATGGCGTGATCCGTTATAACCGCATCTTTTCGAAGGCAGCTTGTCTTTCGCCCTCTTTGATTTTATGCGCCAAAGAACTCGAAGAAGAGGTGGGGGAGGATTGGCTGCATCCCGATACGCGTTTGTATTTGAGCATTGGCGATCAAGAAATGAGCCGGGATAGCCAGACGCTTTATTCGTATTTAGATCATTTTGCTTCGATCACAAAGCCCGCCCTTTCTCAAATCAATATCATTCCGGATGGGAAACACAATGAAGCGAGCTGGGAAGCGCAAAATAAAATGTATTTTGATTATTTGTGGTATTAATTGTTGTTGAAGTCATAATACAAGTTTTGTTCATGAAAACACGCTATGATGAAGATGCATTGAGGTGTAGTTTATGAGAACAAAACAAGATTTAATCCAAATTTGTCAAAGGATACAAGGACGGGGATATCCAGCCTATAAAGACTGCAGAGGAGAATACACCTGTCCTTCTTATATTTTATCGATCGACCACGTGCAGGGCGACCCGTTCGCCGCGCCAAGCGACGTGTCTATCCGTGTGCCCAACACGTTTCCTAAAAAATTCCACGATACAAAATATCGTCGTGTATCGTTAGAGGATCGTCTGCTTCGCTTTTTTGTCAAGCAACTCAAAGACGACCCGTTCAGAGGCAAAGGGAGCGGAAAAAGCGGTGTGATCTCGATCTCAAAACCAAAACAAGAGGTCTTGGAACGTTCCGCGATCCGAGTTGAAGAGGAGACGATCACGCTCCGCTTTCATGTCGGTTTTCCAGCCAATGGGCGCAAAGTCCTCTCCTTAGAGCTTTTGCGTATCCTTTTTGATTATTTGCCTTCTAAGATCGAATCGGCTTTGCTTTATGAAAAATTAAGTGAAACCGACCGGGAAGCGCTCATGATCGCTCACAGCCTAGCGGACGATCAGCATGCGCTGCGCGAAGCGATCAAAGAGAAAGGACTTGTCGCTTTTGTGGCCAATGGTTCGATCTTGCCAAGAAAATCAGGCGTCTCTCAAAAGCCGATGGAAGAGGCCGTGCCTTTTCTTTCTCCTTCTTCTTTGGAGGTGAAGATCGTGCTGCCGCATCGCAAAGAGATCAAAGGCATGGGTATTCCAAAAGGGATCACGCTGATCATCGGGGGAGGCTATCATGGTAAATCGACTTTGTTGATGGCGCTAGAGCGAGGGATCTACGATCACATTGATGGGGATGGTCGTGAATTTGTCGTGTGCGATCCTACCGCGATCAAATCGCGCGCCGAAGATGGACGAAGCGTCCATAACGATTTTATCGAAACGTTTATCCGCGATCTGCCAAACCACAAGTCGACTAAAGATTTTTCGACCGAAGACGCTTCGGGCTCTACTTCGCAAGCCGCTTCTGTGAGTGAATCGCTTGAGGCGGGCTGCAAGCTTTTGTTGATGGATGAAGATACGAGCGCCGCCAATTTTATGGTGCGGGACGCTTTGATGCAAAAAGTCGTCCATCGCGACCAAGAGCCGATCGTTCCTTTGGTGGATCGGATCGAGCAGTTGTATGAAATGGAAGGGTGCAGCACGATCTTGGTGGCTGGCTCGAGTGGCGCCTTCTTTGAAGTGGCGGATCTTGTGATCCAGATGGATCAATACATTCCATTGAATGTGACGGATCGAGCGAAGGAAATGGCGCTGGCGTATCCAAGCTTATGCTCCCCGCATACGAAAGAAAAGCCAGAAGCGTTTTATCGGAAGCGTGTATTGCTTCCTGGTCCGATCGGAAGCAAAGACCGGATCAAAGTGAAGACCCAAGGCTTAGACGCAATCATTCTTGATCAGGAGCCATTGGATGTGCGTTTGATCGAGCAGCTCATCGATCCAGAACAGCTTCCTACTCTTGGAGCCATGGTGCTCAAAGCCCATCAAAAGTATATCGATGGTAAAAGAACGTTAGGGGAAGTCGCCGATCTGTTGATGGAAGAGATCGAGAAGAGGGGACTAAGCGTGCTTGGAAAGCGCGATTTTTGTCAAGTGCGGAAACAAGATTTCATGGCGGTCATGAATCGGTATCGTTCGCAAAAAATGAAACAAAAAAGATAAAGACCGTGTGAATCTGTCCTCTAAAATACCATGATGTTTATATTGATTGTTAAGGGTCAATTTCTTATAATCGTCTTATGAATACGAAGAAAAGAGAGCTGATGAAGGAGAAGGTGCGCCACCATGTGACTCGACTGGAACAAAAAGGCCCTTTTTTCCAACAACATCAATATAGACACCATAAAAACGTGAGCGTTCATGAACATGTGTGTCATGTCGCCTACACGAGTTTGAAGATCGCGGATCTTTTAAAGATCAAAGTCGATGAGGATCGACTGATCCGCGCATCCCTTTTGCATGATTATTATCTTTATGATTGGCATGAAGATGCCGATTGGCATAAATGGCATGGATTCAAGCATCCACGCTTTGCGTGCAAGAACGCGCATCGGGATTTTGGATTGGATCCAAGAGAGAAGGACGCGATCTTAAAGCACATGTTTCCTTTGACGATCAAGCCTCCAAAACATCGGGAAGGCTGGATCATCACCTTGGCGGACAAGATTTGCGCTTTTAAAGAGTGCTGGTTCAAAAACTGGAGCTTTGAGACGACAAAATAAATTGCGAGCACCTGAATCGAGTTCAGGTGCTTTTTTTGTTGTCAGAAAAACGGAGAGAAAACACAATAAAAGTATCGAAAAAAAGAAAGAAAAAGGGAAAAAGATCATGAAGAATCGGCAGAAGAAGTGGAAATCGCTAGGAATCGTCGTGCTCGTATTCGTGATCGGCTATGGCTTGTTGTGGTATTACATGGCTGCCAATGTGACACGCATCCAAGAACAAAATAAGGAGTACGCCAAATCGTTCGCGGCCCAAAGCGCAGAAAGGATCGGCAGCGAGTTCAACACCGCGCTGCAGCGGATCGAAAACAGCGCCTATTTAGCGTCGATGGGAGATAGTTCCGCGCTTATTGATGTCGATACACTCAAAGAACTTGAAAACCATACGAATTTTGACGCGGTCCGCTATGTCGATCGGGATGGAAACAATCTTTCAAGCGACGGGCAAGTGTGCCAGATCCAAGATCGGTCGTATTTTAAAAAGGGATGTCTGGGGCAAGTGGCCTAGAATATGTGTCGGCTTCCCGCATCAATGGAAAGCCGATGATCGTTTTTTACGCGCCTGTCAAAGAGGGCGGCGAGATCAAAGGTCTTTTTCTTGGGCTGTTTTTCGCGCAAGATTATTTGCGTTCGATGTTAACGACAGAATATTTCAATGTGCGCGTGCCGATGCTTTTGAGCTCGAAGGATGGAACGATCGTGGCGAGTTCTTCTTCCAATGTGAGTGGGGATCCGCTCTATCCGTATTTGCTCGATCAAAAATCGATGAGCACTTCCGATAGTCGGCAAGTCATAGATGCGGTAAACGATCAAAAAGAGACGATTTTTGTCAACGAGAAAGAAGGTCCGATCGAAAATGTGAGTGTTTTGCCTGTGCCTTGCTATGATTTCATGCTCGTGCAAGGGTTTCCTCGCCAAATTACGGATGTGATGGTTTCCAACGCCAATCGGAGCGGCTTTATCTTGGAGGGGTGTCTACTCATTTTGTTCGCGCTCTTGCTCATTTATTTGTTCAAGAAGATGCGGGATCGAAGAAAACATCTCGAAGTCGAGAATCGGATCTTTGTCGATGTGCTCGAGGGCGTGAAGATCTTATTCAATTCGCGCTATCTTGTCGTTGATTTAGATCAAGATACCTATACCTATATGGCAGGATCGGGACCGATCAATACGCGGATCCCGATGGAGGGGATCTATAGTCAATTTATCCAATACCATACGGCCGATATCATTGGCGACGAGGAAAAGAAAGCGTTTGATCATTTCGCTCAGCCTGAGACGCTTCGACAAAACTTGAAGGATGTGGATGATATCGTGCATGAATGCCATGTCATGCGCAATGGGAAAGAAGACTGGGAGCATTTGATCGCGGTTTGTTTAAAGCGCAGAAAAGGGATCCCAACGCGTATTTTGTATGTGCGCACCAATATTACCGATCTTAAAAATAAAGAACTCCACGAACAAAGGGAGAAGGCGATCCAAAATCGGAAAGAGAGGCAATATAAGGTGGCTTTGCTTTCGAGCGCGTTTTTTGCTTTTGAATGCAATTTGAGCCAAGAGCAGATCGAGAAGGAAATCAGCTTTGTCACGGAGAACGAGCATCTTTCGCTTTTTCAAAAGCTGCAGATCAATTTGCCTTGTTCGTTTAGCGACTTTTTTGATCGTTGGCAGAGCTCGATCTTGCCAGAATCGCTTTTGGAGTATCAAAAGAATATGGATGCTGCTTTCCTGATCGAGTGTTTTAAACGCAAGAGATGGAGGTCGAAGTCGATTATTGGACATCGATCGATGACAAGCCGACGTGTGTGCGGCAATCGTTTATCATGAGCAAAGACGAAGAGACCAATGAGATCATGGCGATGGTCGTCTTTAGGAACATTACCGAGCTTGTCTGGGAGAAACGCAAGCAAACACAAGCGTTGCAGGAAGCGCTTTTGCAGGCGCGGCAAGCCAATTTTGCGAAAACTACTTTTTTATCGAATATGTCGCACGATATTCGTACGCCGATGAACGCGATCATTGGCTTTTCCAACATCGCGCTCAATCATATTGAAAACAAGGAACAGGTCCGAGCTTCTTTGGAGAAGATTTTATCGAGCAGTCAGCATTTGCTTGGCTTGATCAACGACATTTTAGATATGTCGCAAATTGAGAGCGGTAAGTTGCAGATCCAAGACCAGGTGTGCGATCTGAGTCAGCTTATTTATGATTTGCTCAATATTGTTCAGCCACAGATCTATAAAAAGAAGATGTCGTTTCACTTGGATGTGCATGGGGTGCAGGATGTGCGGGTGTCGACAGATCCTTTAAAGCTCAATCAAGTGCTCATCAATATTTTAGGAAACGCCCTCAAATACACGCCAGCAGGCGGATCGATCGATATGAAAGTAGAGCAGCTTCCTGGTCAAGAAAATCATAAAACGTGGTATCGGTTCGTGGTGAAGGACAATGGGATCGGGATGTCTTCGGAATTTGTAGCGAAGATCTTTGAGCCTTTCGAGCGGGCGAGCAGCGCCACGATCAGCGGGATCCAAGGGGCGGGTCTTGGCATGCCGATCACGAAAAATATCATCGAGGCGATGCATGGAAAGATCGAGGTCGAAAGCGAGCTGGGCAAAGGAAGCGTATTTACGGTGATGCTTCCTCTTAAAATCGTTCGAGGCGATCGAGGCGAGGTTTTGGATCTCGTTCATGAAAAGATCGTGCTCCTTGATTCGGATCTCGAAGAGCGGACACAGCTTTTCGAGCAGTTCAAAGCGTGGAATGGAATGGTGGAAATAGCCTCAAATATCGAGGATTTATATAGGCGAGGCGAGCGAGCGGTTTGCTTGGTGGATCGGGATCATTTTGAGAGAATGGATGTTTCTAAGCTTTTAGCGCCACGTCTTGTCGTGATCAGCGAATGGGATCATGGAAATCGTACGTTTGAATCGATCGATGGGCTTCCGGTTTATTTTGTGTCGCGTCCGCTTTTTGTCGCGCATGTGTATCCGCTGCTGTATGAGGAAGATCACGCGCTTATTCCAGAAGATAAAAAATTGGCTTCGGTTTCGTTTGAGGGTCTTCGTCTTCTTCTTGTTGAGGATAACGAGTTGAATCGGGAGATCGCGCAGATCGTTTTGGAGGAGGCTGGTTTTGTGGTGGAATGCGCGCCGGATGGCGTGGATGCGATCGAGATGGTCCAAGCTTCTGCCAATAGGTATTATGATGGGATCTTGATGGATGTTCAAATGCCGCTCATGAATGGGTATGAGGCGACGATGGCCATTCGGCGTTTGGATCGCAAGGATGCGAAGAGGATGCCGATCATCGCGATGACGGCCAACGCGATGGAGGATGATATCAAAGATTCGATCGCGGCCGGGATGGATGCGCATATTTCGAAACCGATCGATGTAGTTAAGTTGATGGAGACGCTTTCAAAATTCTTTGGTGGGCAAATGAAATAAATTTTCTGAAAAATTCACTACAATAGGGTTCTAGGATGGTGAAAAATATGAAAGAAACAATGATGCAGTTTTTTGAATGGTATTTACCAGAAGACCAATCTTTATGGAAAGAAGTCAAAAAGGAAGTCAATGCCTTAAAGAACAATGGATTTACGATGGTTTGGCTTCCGCCTGCCTATAAAGGGCAGGCAGGTCAAGCGGATGTTGGCTATGGTGTGTACGATATGTACGATTTGGGGGAGTTTTGCGCCAAAGGGTCTATCGAAACAAAGTATGGGTCGAAAGAAGAATATATTGAAGCTGTCGACGCGATCAATAAAGAAGGAATGATTTCGATTGGCGATATTGTCCTTAATCATCGCATGGGGTCGGATGAATCGGAAACGGCGCGGGTGCAGACGATCAACGATGGAGACCGAAATCAAAAGACGAGTGATTATTTTGATGCGAAAGTATGGACAAAATTCACGTTTCCTGAAAGGGATGGTAAATATTCCGATTTTCAATGGGATAAGGATGATTTTACGGGAACGGATTATGATGCCAATACGAATCGGAACGATATCATTCAGTTCGAGGGAAAAGAATGGTCGGAGAATGTGAGTCACGAGCGTGGTAATTTTGATTATATCATGGGTGCGGATGTTGATTTTTCGGTGCCGGAAGTTGTGGCGGAATTGTATCGCTGGGGGATCTGGTATACGAAAGTGACGGGAGTGAAGGGCTTTCGTCTTGACGCGATCAAAAGCATCGATGCGCGATTCTTTATTGGATGGTTGAAAAAGATGAAGGAATATGGGAATCATCCTGATTTTGCGGTGGGCGAGTTTTGGACGAACAACACGGATGAGTTGGTCGAGTATTTGAAGGATAGTGGGCATTGTATGAAGCTTTTTGATGTGCCGTTGCACTATCGGCTCATGGAGGCGAGCAATTCGAATGGCAACTACGATATTCGGCATATTTTTGATGGGACTTTGAGCGATCTTGAGCCGGATTTTGCGTGTGCTTTTAGTGATAATCATGATACGCAGCCTGGTCAAGCTTTGGAGTCGTGGGTTTCGGAGTGGTTCAAACCGGCTGCTTACGCGCTTATTTTGTTGAATCGTTGTCAGTATCCATGTGTGTTCTATGGGGATTATTATGGGATCCCTCATGATAATATTCAGCCTACGCCGTATTTGCGGGAGATGGTTTGGATCCGAAAAAATTTATTGTCGGATTCGATCGTGGATTTTAACGATGACGATGGGCAGAAGATGTGTTGGCTGGCGCCTGGAGAACATCCTGTCGTGGTGATCTTGACGATCGCGGACTACAAAGAGAAAGAGGTCAACGATTTGTCGTTGGCGAAGAAAGTGTTTGTCGATCTTCATGATGAAAATCATAAAGTGTATATGGATGAAGAAGGAAAAGGTTTGTTTTCGTGTGGCGGGGGCTGCGCTTCCGTGTATATTTTGGAAGAAGACTATCAAAAGATGAAACAGGCTTTATGATTATGATATAATTTTCTTACATATATCGATGTAGGAGGCTGTTATGTCGAATCAAGAACTATTGAATACATTTTATATTTGGGTTTCGAAAACGAAGGGCGCTTCGACGACTCTTGAGCTTGGGTATGTGGTCAAATGCGATGCGAGTCGGGAAAGGCCGTATACAATGTTGTGGACAGAGTATGATCTGGATGAAAAGGAAGCGGAATATTTCGCGCGTTTCATGGATCTCGATCCTACGCTGAGTCAAGCTCAATTGGAAGAGCTTCGCCCTTATGATTTTAAGACGATTCGTGTTTCGCAGGAAGATGAAGCGTCTTTGAACGAATACGAAAAGTTGGAGCTTCCTTCTACGGCGTATCGGGTGTTGAATTTCTTGCCGGCTTGGGAAGAGGATCTGGATCGTTTGCTGGATAGTATCGATCTGGAAGAGCGGGCCAAAGAGGCGATCGACGAGTCTTTGATGCGTCCGCATTGGGTGCAAGTCGAGGCGGAGGCGGCTTTGAAGGGAGCTTCTTCGCAAAAGAAAGAAGCGGAATCGATGTTCATCGACTATTGGAAAAACAAGGTTCCTTTTGAAAAAGATGAAGTGTATGAGCTTTTGAAAAAGGAAGGCTTGATCCGTCATCCGGACACGATCAAATATTAAGGCAAGTTTTTATGCTTGTCTTTTTTTTATGTGGAACAAGAAGCGTATAATGGGTTTTAAAGAGGAGGTCTTTCTTATGTCAGTTTTGAATGGGATCGTTGTTCCTCATCCACCTCTCATTGTTCCGAATGTTGGGCGTGGGGAAGAAAAAAAGATCGAGAATATTACGAGCGCAATGGAAGAGGCGGCGCAGAAGATCGTGGAGGCCAAGCCGGATACGGTGGTGATCATTTCTCCACATGCGCCAAGCTATTATGATTATATTCAGCTTTCGAAGGGGGCGTATGGTGAGGGAGATCTTGCTCAGTTCAACGATCCGTATGATCGTTTTCGAATTCCTTATGATCAAGAGCTTGTCGATGCGATCGAGTCGATTTGCATGGAGAATGGGATTCCGGCTGGAACTTTAGGCAAACAAGATGGTTCTTTGGATCATGGGACGATGGTTCCGCTTTACTTTTTGAAGTCTTTAGCGCCGGAGACGAAGTTTGTACGGATCGGTCTTGGGGGTCCGAATAATAAGGTGCATTATCAAGTGGGGCAGGCGATCCAAGAGGCGGCTCAGAAATTGGGACGTAAGGTTTCGATCGTAGCGAGTGGCGATCTTTCGCATTGTCAAAAGGCGGGTACGCATTATGGCTATCGTCCAGAAGGTCCAAAGTACGATGAGAAGATCATGGAGATCTTGGGTGATGGAGATTTTTTAAGGTTGCTCGAGGTTTCGGAAGAGGACGCGGAGAAGGCGATGGTTTGTGGTCAGAAGTCGTTTTGTGTATTAGCGGGGGCTTTGGATGGCTTGTCTGTGGATGCGAAGGCGTTGGCGCATTCGGCTGAATTTGGGGTTGGTTATGGCGTAGCTACGTTTACGGATCCTAAAGAAGATTTGGATCGTCATTTTTTGATCATGGCTGAGGCGCAAGATCGAAACGCGTACGAGGAGAGGATCAAGAAGGAGGACGCGTATGTCAAGTTGGCGCGGGATACGATCAATGATTTGATTCATGAAAATGAGTTGGTGATTCCTTCGGCTTCGCTTCCGAGTGAAATGTTGGAGGATCGTGCGGGTGTTTTTGTTTCGATCCATAAAAATGGCGAGCTTCGTGGTTGTATTGGAACGACGGAGCCAACGGAGGCGAATGTGGCGACGGAGATCGTGCGTAACGCGATCGTGGCTTCGACACGGGATCCTCGTTTTCCGGCGATTCAGCCTTGGGAGCTGGAAGAGCTGGAGATCAATGTGGATGTTTTAGGGAAACCAGAGATCATCGAGGATGAAAGTCAACTGGATGTGAAAAAGTATGGAGTGATCGTTTCGAAGAATGGCAAGCGTGGCTTATTGCTTCCGGATTTGGAGGGTGTCGATACGATCACAAAGCAAGTTTCGATCGCGAAACAGAAGGCTGGTTTATTGGCGGATGAGCCGGGTTGCACGTTAGAGCGTTTTGAAGTGGTGCGGCATGTATGAAGTGTGAAACGTGTTTTCGAGAATGTGAATTGCGGGATGGTCAGGTTGGCTGGTGCAAGGCGCGCATGAATGAGAATGGAAAGATCGTCGATCGTAATTATGGGAAGATCTCTTCGGCGGCGCTCGATCCGATCGAAAAGAAGCCATTGCATGACTTTCATCCTGGTTCCATGATCTTATCGGTGGGAAGTTATGGGTGTAATTTGGCGTGTCCTTTTTGTCAAAATCATGAGATCGCGCAAGAGGATCTGGATGCTCGTTGCGAAACGATCACTCCGGAAGAGCTTGTTGAAAAGGCGGTGGAACTCGAGCCGTATGGGAATATCGGGATCGCGTTCACGTACAATGAGCCGATGATGTCTTGGGAGTTTATCCGGGATACGGGGAAGCTGGCGAAAGAAAAGGGTTTGAAGGTCGTTGTAGTCACGAATGGCAGCGCGAGCTTGAAGGCTTTGGATGAAGTGCTTCCGTATGTGGACGCGTTCAATATTGATTTGAAAGGGTTCACGCAAGAATATTATCAGTATTTATCGGGCGATCTCGAGACGGTCAAACGCTTTATTGAAAGAGCGGCAAGCAAGGCGCATGTGGAGATCACGACTTTGGTGGTGCCGTATAAGAACGATTCGGATGAGGAGATCGAGAATTTGGCAAAGTTCATCGCGAGCATCGATCCGAATATTCCGCTGCATTTGACGCGGTATTTTCCGCGTTGGAAGGAGAAGGAGGCGCCGACTTCGGTCGAGTCTCTCAAGCATTTGAAGGAGATCGCAAAGAAGTATTTGCATCGTGTGTATTTAGGAAATGTGTAGGTATTTCCTTTTTTTAAATCCAATCGTTTCTGTTTTTCATCCAATTCATTTTATACGCGGAATAGAGAACATAAGCTATGAAGAGTAGAGTAAATAAAGAAAGCGGAATGATTCTTGTCTCGATTTGAAATTGAAGCAAGGAACAGATCCAAAGGTTATGAGATAGAGAAAAGATGACAGTATAAAGCCATTGAAAGATTAGAAAATAAACAATGACTTCTATACTAAGAATTGTGGAATCGTTGGGGTCTATATGTTTTTTGATCCAAAATACGAAATAATAAAAAAATAGGCTTAGCGTGACGGTTATTAAAATAGATATCGCGTTTGGGTGTTTTGAGCGGATATACGTAAATAAAATCCCTCGTATTAAAAGTTGTTCAAGAAAAGCGACAGAAAAAAAGGTATATCCGATTAAATAGATCTTTTCGGATATTTCCAATGGTTTCATAAAGAGCAATAAAAGGATTGTGATTATAAGTAAAAACCAAGAATGAATGGAAAAGTAAGATTTTTTTAAAACAGAATGATTACAATACGCAAAGATGCTTGCGATCAAGAGGCGAAGAGCTTCTTCGATCCAAAGCGAAAAGCGAAAAGAGCTTATTTCAAGCAGTGCAAGTGCAAATAAAATACCGAATAGATTGGTGATGATTGGATGCTTCATATACTTTTTCTTTTAGCATTCCAGAGCTTAGAAAGCAACAAATAGATCATATCAAACAATAAAATTAGGGTAAGGGGATTTGCGGATCCAAAGTAATTTAAAAAGAAATGTATGATGGCTGCAAGGAGGATATTGTGGCTTAAATAGAAAAAGAGACAGATTAGAAGACTTGCGAAGCATATATTGGGGAGCGTGGTGATCCAAGCTTCGTTTTGGAGCCAGATCCTAGGGAAGTGCATGGCCACAAATAAAAGGGTGGTGAGTATTGTGGATATGATGGGTGAATACTGCTTCAACAAGGAAGAATAAAAAATGCCTCGAAAGATGAGTTCTTCAGTAAAAGCTACACTGAATAAATCATATAAAAAATAAAGAAAACCGTTTGAAATTTCGGCATAGCTACGATTAAAAATCCATACAAAAATCAATAGATTTAGGGATATTAAAATGGACGGTTTAAAAAGAGACGCTGAAATTTCTTGACAATTCCAAATTAAGATGGGAATAAGAGTGATCAGGGTAAAGAAAAAACTGAGAAAAAAGATCTGTAAATTCGTGAACTCAAAATGAGTAAGGATCCAGTTATTACAGAATGTGATCAGGCAATAATAAGAGTAGGTGAGAATTCGTATTTTTTTCATGATTGATTTCTCCTGTAGAAAGAGAAGAGAACGCTTGGAATCAAAGCATTCTCTTCAATCGTCTTGATTACACGGGAATATATTCGTAAACAGTCACACCGTTATTGGTGAATGTCACTGTTCCAAGATCGTGTCCCATCGCATCGGTTTTACGAGCAATAAGAACGATATCTGTTACATATGAATAGACTTTGTATGTGCCGGCCCTTTGATAAGAATAGGTAATCGTGCATGGGCCAACTCCTACTTGTGTACCGAAAGAAGAAGTGTATTGTTTTGTACCCATATACGTACGGCCGCGTTTATTGTTAAAACTATAGCTGATTGGCGTGTAGTAATATGTTGTAGCGCCACGTTCAATATTTGAACAATCTTTGTTCTCCGCGGTCGATAGATACTCCGTAGCAAAGCAAGTCAGCGGACTTGCAGCTTGAATCAAGAAGAGACAAAAGCAAGTAAAAGAAGTTAAAATATTTCTTGTGGTTTTCATAAGTTATCCTCGTTTCTCTATTTTGACAGCGCTATCTTTATTTAAATGATACATACGATTGATAAATAAATCAATCGAAATAGAGAATAATTTTGATGGTTGCAAATGACAACGTTTAAAAATAAAATCTATTGTTTTATACTTAAGTCAGGTGATAAGGATGAAAATATTAACGGGAAGAGAATTTGAGGTCATGAAGGTGATTTGGGATGCGAATAAGAGCCTGTCGGTGGGGGAGATTCAAAATAAGCTTCCGGATCTGAGTATATATTCTGTTCAGCAAGTTTTGCGAAAGCTGTTAAAGGATGGTTTTGTATATATCGAGAAGTCAAAGATTCAAGTGAAAGCGTTGACGCGTTTTTTTGCGCCAGTCATTAAAGAATCGGATTATGTGCATTCTTTTATTTCGCCTCAATCTTCGTTTGAAATCGCATCTTGGCTGATTCAAGAAACGCAAGATAAAGAGGCGATTCAAAGAATTGAAAAGTTGATTCGTGAAAAAAAGAAAGAGTGGGAGAGTCTGGATGAATGAATTGGGAGCTTTGCTGCTGACTGTAGTGACAGCTTCATGCTTGATCGCGGTCTTAGAAGAAGGAATGTGGCCGCAAGGCAAATGGAAACCTTCTTCATGGTTTTTAGAGTGTTTAGTCATCTTGATCGTTTTGGATCTTATTTTACCTTTTTCTTGGGGAAATTGGATCCGTATCATTTTTCGTGTTTCTTTCGATTTATCTAGCTTTACTTGGTTGTTTCATAGTATTTCAATTGTTTGGATACTTGGTATCCTTTGGCATGGATCTCGTTATATGAAATCTTTGCTTCAAACTTTTAGTGTGTTGAATTTACTTGTAAAAGAAAAAGCGGATGCATTTTATCGAGATGTCCCTGTGTATATAATTTCTTATCTGGATGGGCCTATGGTCGTTGGATGGAAAAAAGCGATCTTTTTACCTGAAGGCGATTGGTGGAAAGATGATTTTGTGCTCGCCCATGAATACGAGCATCTTCTTCATCACGATTTCTGGCTTAAACAAAGCATCAATCTTTTATGTATTATATATTGGTGGTTTCCTTTAGTATGGAAGTTCCAAAAAAAGACCGAACTCATATTGGAGCTGCGGATCGATCGGGTCTTAACAAAGAAAATGAAAAATGAAGAAAGGCTTCGCTATGCTAAAAATCTGATGACTTATGCTAAATTAGAACGTCGATCTTATTTGGCTTCTTCTTTATTTGGCTCTAACAAGAGTTCGGCTTTAGAGCTGCGCGTTCAAAAGATCATATTCTCCGATCGTTTTTTTCGAAAAGATTTGGTGATCCTTATGTTGTGCGGAGTGTTTTTAATGGTTGGTAAAATAACGGATGTGGTTGTGGTTCCTGTTTCTGGAATCGAGATCGCGCCTTTTCTGTTTCCATAAAAAAGACTGATCTTCATCAGTCTTCATCTGAGGACATGTCTTCTAATAGTTTCCAGTCCTTATAGCTTGCTTTGACATATTTCTTGACTTCTTTGGCGACGCCTGTCGTTAACGCGTGGCGCTGGCGAGAAAGAGCGTAGTAGATCGTGAGGATCATTTCTTTCATTTCTTCATCGTCGAGCCATTGGAGACGGTCTTCTGGGATCTCATAGAGTTCGTGGTAGATCTTGGCGATCACGGAGATCCGGTTGGCTTGGGTCACGTCATCCATGATTTCTTCAAAAGCTTCGTTTAAGATGGGTTGCACGTAGGCAGCAATTTCTTCATGTGTCATATCAAAATCTCCTTTTCTTCTATTTTAATCTTTTATGAAAACGCTTACAAGTTGATTTTGTGGTTTTCTTGTACGTATAATGGCACAGAGGTGGGTCTATGGCAAAGTATCACGATATTTATGAGGATTTAAAGGGCAAGATCGAAGAAAAAGAGTATGGGGCAGGGACGTATTTGCCTAGCGAAAACGAGTTGATGAAGCTGTATGATTCGAGTCGGGATACGGTTCGGAAGGCTTTGAATTTGTTGGCGTCTTCGGGCTATATTCAAAAGGAAAAGCGGAAGGGTTCGCTGGTTTTGGATGTGGGTCTGATTTCTTTTCCGGTTTCGGGTTTAACAAGTTTTAAAGAGCTAGAACGATCGGCGTATCGGTATCATTCGAAAACGATCGTGTCTTCTTTTGAGTATGGGCATCCTAATGCGCGTATTCAAAAAAAGTTGAATGTGGGTCCGGAAAGTTTTGTGTATGAGATCAAACGAATTCGAAAGATCGATGGGGAAAAGATCATTTTGGATGAAGATTATATCAATGCCAAGATCATTCCTGGTCTGGATGCGCAGATTGCTTCGGATTCGATTTATGAATATATTGAGAATACTTTGGGTTTGCCGATCGCGTTTGCGCGAAAAGAGATCACGGTCGTTAAGGCGAGCGAAGAAGAAAAGAAGCTGCTCGATCTGGAGGGGTATGATTTGCTCGTTTGTGTTAAATCGTACAACTTTTTAGAGGATGCGACTTTGTTTTGTTATACGGTGTCAAAACATCGGCCCGACAAGTTTCGGTTTGTAGAATTTTCGAGAAGGGAAAAGTAAAAGCGTCGCTGGAGGACGCTTTTTTTATTCGGAAATTTCGATTTGATTGTTTTCAAAGTCTAAGAAGCAGCTTTCATAATAGCCGTCTCCAGTCGTTCTTGGTCCGCTGATCACTTCATATCCATCGTTTTTGAGGCGTTGGGTGAGTTGATCGACCGCTTCTTTGGATCCAAGAGAAAAACTAAGATGAGCCAAGCCGGTTCGGTTGAGTGGTTTTGGCAAGTCTTCCATTTGTTCTTTGTTCATGATTTCTAGGCGAGCTCCTTCTTCGAACGATAAAAAGTAGGAGCGAAATCCTGTTCTTGGATTGTGGTAGAGTTCGTTGGGCGTGGCGTTAAAATACGTTTCAAAAAACACCTTAGCTTTTTCGAGATCGTTAAAATAAATGGCTGTATGTTCTATTTTCATGAAAATTCTGCTTTTTCCTTTCTTTTAAAGCGGGTGAGCGATTGGTTTCATGGCATCGAATGTATGGAAGTATTGAAAGCCCATTGTTTTGAGTTCGGCTTTGACTTCTTCGATATGATTGCCTACGTATTGTTGGGTGTGGGCGTCGCTTCCGATAGTGATGATCGTTCCTCCGAGCTCTTTATAGAGGGCTAGGATCTTTCGGGAAGGCATTAGATCGTCCAATCCATATTGGAAGGAGGAAGTATTGACTTCGATTCCTTTTCCGTTCTTGATGATGTGGCGCAAGATCTTTTCAATTTTTGGCTTTACGTTTTCGAAAGGGTAGCGGCCTTTTGGATCGTAGCGGACGATCAAATCCAAATGGGAAAGAACGCTGTAGGCATCGTAATGTTGGAGGATCTCGTACAAGTAATCATAATATTTTTCATTATATTCTTGTTGGCTTTTTCCTTTTTGAAATTCTTGGTTCCAAAATTCTTGGTTTTCGATTTGATGGATGGAAAGAAGCACGAAGTCGAGTGGATATTGTTCGAACAGCTTTTGATAGGCGTCGATCGTATGAAGCTGGATACCAAATTCAAGTCCTTTTTTGATCGTGATTTTATCTTGGTATTGGGGAATGAGGGTGGCGAGCTCGTCAAAGTAGCGCGGATAATCGACGTTCAAAACCGCATCTTTTGGGCGGTTTGGATCATCGGCATCGTATTTAACGCCATGGTCTACGTGGTCAGTGATGCAGATTTCTTCGAGCCCTAGTTGGATCGCGTCTTGAATGAGTTGTTCCATGGGATAGATGGAATCGTCGCTATAGGCTGTGTGAAGATGATAGTCTGTTTTCATTTGCGTTCTACCTTTCTGATGCTTTCATTATATAGTAGTTTGAATCCAAAAGAGCTAGTTTTTTAGGCATCCGATCGGAACTACGAAAATCCCATCTTTTCGTTTATAGGCATAGCTGCCAGTTCCGACCAAAACCATGAGAAACGAGGGAGATTTCATTTTTGTGGTATCTAAATTATTCGCGAGTTTTTTAAGATTTTTAGCTCCTTCTTCAATGAGTCTTTCGCCTCCAAGTTTGATTTCGATCAATCCATAATCTCCGTTTCGTAAATGAAGGACTGCGTCACATTCTAATCCATAACTATCTCGATAGTGATAAATCTTACCGTTTAATGCGGATGCGTAAACTTTTAGATCACGAATACAAAGGGTCTCGAAGAGAAATCCAAAAGTATTTAGATCGTTGATCAAATCAGTTGGTCCAATTCCTAAGGAGGCTGCCGCAATGGATGGATCGACAAAATAACGAGTGTCGGAAGAGCGGATTGCAGCTTTCGAACGAAGATTTGGATTCCAGGATTCTACATCTTCGATCACAAAGATTTTTTTAAGAGCCAAGATGTATGTGTTGATTGTGTCGACATCAAGTCCTTCTGAATCGTTAGCTAGCATATCTTTTCTAAGTGTTGTTAAAGCGACTTGTTGACCGCTATGTCTTGCATAGACTCGCATAAGCTTTTTTACTCGTTCTGGATTTCTTTGAATACCATCTACTCGTGAAATATCTGAACGTATAATGGCTTCATAATAATCGTACGCTTGTTCAAGAGCGATTTTTGGCTTCATGAAAGTTGCTCTTGGCCATCCTCCTCGACAAACCAAAAAGGCGAGCTCGTCGATTTTTAGATCATTTTTAGCCGATATCATAGAGGGATCATTGAAAAGGTCTTTCAGAGAAACGAAACCTGAAGATTCTCCAGATTCAAATAACGACATTGGGTACATGGTCAACCAAGCGAAACGTCCAGTTCCACTATGCTCGATTTGAGTAGAGTCTGCTGGTACAGCAGAACCTGTAAATATAAATTGACCTTCTTGATTTCGATGGTCGATTTCAAAACGAGCCGCATCCCATAATTTTGGAGCAATTTGCCATTCATCAATCAATCGAGGTGTTTTTCCTTCCAAAAGAAGGGAAGGATTTATATCTACAAGATTCAAATATTCATCTCGTTCCTTTGGATCGGCAAGGTAAAGAACGCTTTTAGCAACCTGTTCAGCTGTTGTTGTTTTACCACACCATTTTGGACCTTCAATTAAAACAGCACCTTTTCCAGCTAACTTATCTTCTAAAAGTTCATCAAGAATGCGAGGTTTGTATTCCATAATAATGACCTCCTACAAGGATTTTATCATTATAAAATGAGGGAATTCAACAGAATTCCCTCATTTGTAGGAAATCTATTCCCTCATTTGTAGGAAATCTATTCCCTCATTTGTAGGAAATCTATTCCCTCATTTGTAGGAAAATTATTTCTTTTTTTCATGGTTGACATCTTGTACGTACAAGAATATGATAAGAGTGTAACTTGTACGTATAAGATAGATCAATAGAAAAGAAAGAGAGAGAACTCATGTCAAAATTCAAAGATGAAGCGAAACAACTCCTTATACTCGTTGGTGGTAAAGAAAACATTCAAGGGGTGACGCATTGTGTGACTCGTATGTGGTTTGTGCTTGTCGATCCATCGCTTGTCAATATAGAGACGATCGAAGAATTACCGAGCGCGAAAGGCACCTTTACCCAGTCGGGACAATTTCAAGTCATTATTGGCAACGAAGTCCAAGAATACTATAACGATTTTGTGGATGTTTCTGGAATCGAAGGCGTGTCCAAAGAAGCGTTGAAGAGCGATGCGAAATCGCAACAAACACCAATTCAAAAGATCATGTCCGATTTGGGTGAAATTTTTGCCCCCCTCATTCCTGCCTGTCGGGATCACGTAGTCGATCACGAAAAAGATGGATACCACTCAAATTTTAGGGATCGTTTTAGGAATCACGCTCGTTTCTCCACAACTTCTCAACGCCTATGCGGTAGCGGGCGCTACAGAAATTCCAGTTTGGGATTTTGGGTTTACGCAAGTAGAGATGATTGGCTACCAAGCGCAAGTGCTCCCTGCCATCTTGGCTGGATTCGCTCTTGTTTTTATTGAAAAATTCTTTCGAAAGATCACGCCTGCTCTCGTAAGCATGATCGTCGTTCCGTTTTATTCGCTTGTTCTTGCGGTTCTTGTGGCGCATACGATCTTAGGCCCTATTGGATGGGTCATTGGCGGATGGATTTCCGATATCGTTTGGGCAGGTTTGAATTCGAATGTAAAATGGTTGTTCGCGGCTATTTTTGGATTTGTCTATGCACCCCTTGTCATCACAGGACTCCATCATATGACCAACGCCATCGATTCGCAGCTTGTCGCATCTTTTGGTGGAACGAATTTTTGGCCAATGATCGCTCTTTCCAATATCGCCCAAGGCTCTGCTGTTTTTGCGATGAGTGTTCTCCAAAAGAAAAATGAGAAGGCCCAACAAATCTCAATTCCAGCTATGATTTCATGTTATTTGGGTGTGACAGAACCTGCGATCTTTGGTGTGAATTTGCGTTATGGTTTTCCATTCTTATGTGGTATGGTTGGTTCTTCTTTGGCAGCTATCGTTTCTGTTTGCTTTGGAGTGACGGCCACGAATATTGGCGTAGGAGGAATTCCAGGCATTCTTTCGATCTTTCCACAATGTTCCGCATCTTGATGAATACTATCTTCATTTGTATGATGTTTCGCAAGCGGATCTCAATTGGGACAATCCTAAAGTGCGGGAAGAGTGTGCCAATATCATTAAGTTTTGGATACAAAAAGGCATCCAGGGCTTTCGTTTCGATGTGGTCAACAACATGTCGAAGGGATCGTTTGAAAATGATGATATAGGGGATGGAAGACGCTTCTATTCGGATGGTCCGCACATTCATGAATATTTGCACGAGCTGAATAGAAATTCGTTTGGACAAGATCCAACGATCATGACGGATGGGGAGATGTCGAGCACTTCGTTAGAGAATTGTAAAAAATACGCGAACAAAGAGGCGGAAGAATTGGATATGGTCTTTAACTTTCATCACTTGAAAGTCGATTATGAAAATAAGGAAAAGTGGACGCTTAAACCATTTGATTTTGAAGAACTCAAACATTTGTTCCATACTTGGCAAGAAGGGATGCAGGAAGCCGATAGCACGATGGCTTTGTTTTGGAATTGTCATGATTAGCCAAGAAGTGTTTCGCGTTTTGGAGATGATCGAAAGTATCCAAACGAGTCTGCGAAAATGTTGGCGTTGGCGCTCCATTTCATGAGAGGAACACCTTATATTTATCAGGGCGAAGAAATTGGAATGACAAATAATTATTTTGGTTCGATCGACTTGTATCAAGATGTGGAGAGCTTGAACTATACCAAGATCTTAAAGGAAGAAGGAAAAAGCGGAACGGAGATCTTAAAGATCTTAGGCGCGAAGTCGCGGGATAACGCGCGCAGCCCGATGCAGTGGAACGATCAAGAGTTTGCTGGCTTTTCCGATACGAAACCTTGGATCGAGATCAATCCAAGCTATAAGACGATCAATGTACAAGCGAGCATGAAAGATCCGCATTCGATTTATGCTTTTTATAAAAAGCTGATCCAGATCCGAAAACAAAATGAAACGATTCAAAATGGTCGATATGTTCCGTTCTGTAAAGATCATCCTTTTGTGTATGCGTATAAGCGGGAGGGAATGGATGAAGAAATTTATGTATTGTGCAATTTCTATGGAACAAAAACCAATGTGGAGCTTGATTTACAAGAGCTAGAACTGTTGTTGTCCAATTATCCAGATCGGATCTATGAAAATGGAGTGTTTGTTTTGCGTCCGTATGAAGCGATTGCTGTTAAAAAAAAGCCGTTAGCGTTTGTCTAACGGTTTTTTCATTGTTTCATGCAGATTTAATGTAGATTCTTTTTTCTGCATGGAATCTGCATGGAAATATGCAGATTAATCTTCTTTCTGCATGGATTCTGCATGAAAATGTGTAGATTATTCTACTTTCTACATGGATTCTACATGATAATATGTAGATTATTTTTCTTTCTGCATAGAATTGGGATAAGGGATCACATCATTTGTGATCCTACCTTTTTATATTGGAGGATTCAAATAGGTTTTTTTGTCTTTTATACTCCTTGATCAATCTCTGCCCAAAGCGTAGGAAAAGGTTTAACAAAAGCATCTACAGAAAATGTAAGATCAAGTTTTTTTGGATTTGCGAGAGTTTGCGGATAAGATTCATAATAAATTAAATCTTGATTCGTTGAATCAAGCAGATTTTGTAAAATGCTCTCTGTTTTTATGAGTTTGTGAGTTCTTTTATCCATTAAACAAATTGGGTAATCTTTGGTTTTTACGATATCGTATCTATTGATATAATGGGTACTATTTGCCAATGGTATCGATCGTAAATCAAGGCTTTCTTTTTGGCCAGGAAGATCGGTATATTTGACATGCTCGCCATTCGCAGTTTCGAATGTATAGATCCTGTTTACATCATCTCGATCAAGTAAAGGATTTTCTTTTTGGCAAACTGACAATAGAGTTTTACGTATCGAATCACTGATTGATAAAGCATTCTCATTATTGGACCAGAGTTGGTTTAAGGCTTGTTTTTGTATATCGTTTCTTATGTTTTTCAACATTTCTAAGCTCTGATCAGTTTTATCTTCTAAAATCGAATATTTGATGTTTTCAGAGACGATTTCAGGGAATTCACCAATGGCTAAATTCGTTTCTTCAAGTCTTTTTTGTATCCTGCGATACATTTTCGCTTCGACGCTATGTGGGTACCAAACGTTATAGATATCGACTTCTTTTGCAGTTTGACCAAGGCGTGCGATTCGCCCGATCCTTTGCTCTAATCTTGCAGGCGTCCATGGAACATCAACATTGATGAGTGCATGGGCGGCTTGGAGGTTCAAGCCTTCAGAAGCTGCATCCGAACAAAATACGATTTTTATTTTTTTAGAGAATAGTGCCTCTTTGATCTGGTCCTTTGTACAAGTTTGACTTTTGTTTTCTTTTATTATGTAGGAGCAATCTCCCGTATAGATAGCATAAGCATACTCGTGGAAACGATTTTTTGTATCAAAGTCTTGGAGCAAAGCTTTGATCGTGTCGGTATATCTAGAGAATAATAAAACAGATTTGTCGCTATTTACGATATCTAAAGCAAGATCGATTGATTTTTCGATTTTTTGATCACCTTCGCATCGCATGAGGTCCTTAACTTCTTTGATCAAAGCTTGTAAACTAAAATATTCAGTATTTACGGCTTTTGCTAGGTTTTTTAAATCGTTCAAACTATTTAATGTGATATCCTCATAATTTTCAAAATCTAGTTCCAATAGTTCATCGTGATCTTGGTCGTCTATTTCGGAAGAAAATATAGTTGTCTTTTGATCAAGGTATTTTGAATATAAACATTCTTGTATTTCTTCGATCTTTTTTGATCTTCTTTCTAAACTGGTCATGCAAGAAAATAAGGAAGAAGACATTCTTTGCTGTAAGCTCGTTTTTATTAAAGAAAGGTTTTTTCTGTTATTGGAATACAATTCTCGTTCAATCGAAAAGCATTCATTTTTTAAATAGTTATATACTTTTGAATAAAAAAGCTTTACCCTGTCGGATTCATATAAAGAAAGTTCATGTAAATTTCGTTTTGGAAACTTATATCCGATTTCTGTAAGTGATCTTCGTGTGTTACGAATTGTTAAAAGCTTGGCAGGGTGTAACTTAATGAATATACTTTTTATAGTTTTCCATTCTTTTTGTACGAAAATCGCTTTTTCAAAATTGTCTTTATTTTTATACAAAGTTTCCATACTCAACAAAATCGAATTTTCTTGTTCAGATAGGATAGATAGATCCGGATTCATTGTAGTGAATGTATGGTGGATCAAAGCAACGATCTTGTTTGCATCAGATAGGTCTTCGATCTTGTCAGCTTTGATGAATTTTAATGAATCTAAAAAGTTTTCTTTTTTCCCCCATATTTTTGGTAAACCGAGGAGTTTTAACATGGCATGATATTCAGAGGCATTTTTTTGCATCGGAGTGGCTGTTGCCAAAAGGATGTGTGGTATCTTTCTAGAAACCTCTTCCAACATTTTATACATCTTGGTTTTCTTTGATTTTCCTGTGAAGTCTTCGCTGATCCTTGCGCTGTGAGCTTCATCTACGACTAAGAGGTCAGGAAGAAGGGTATCTTGTTTGGGAAGTAAGCCTATCGAATTTTTAGTTCCTCTAGCATATTGTGCTGACATCAAGATTAGATTTGGTGAATTTTTTCCCAATGGGTTTTTGTTTCCAATCTTTATTTTTTGACCTTTGGCAGAGATATACTCTTTTTTTGTTGAATCATACAGCCAAGCGTTCGTTCTGAATTGTGAATAGAGTTCATCTTGCCATTGTTTCAATACTGATTTTGGTGTTAATATGATAATTCGGTCAACATCACAATATTGATGAAGGAAAACGAGAGTAGCCGCAGCTTCAAATGTTTTTCCTAGACCGACTTCGTCTGCGAACAAAGCTCTTACAGGCCATCTTGATAATGCATCTATGACAGCCCTTTCTTGATGGATATATAAGGAAGGGATCTGACCAGAAACAAAGAAATTGACTGGCAACTTTTGAAGGATGTCGTATTCTTGGAAAGGGTCTTTGTGATCCTGTTCATCGAGAGCCTTCTTATCCTTTAAAATTATTTGCTTTCTGTTTTCAAAATTCATATCATTTTTCTAAAATATCCAGTACTTTATTGCAGAGTTCTTGATCATCATCAAGACTATTTTTAGAAATAGCATTTGCATCGACTAATTTTTCGAGTATCGAAATGAACCAATGAATTTGTTTTCGTGTCAGTTCTTTTCCTTTTCCTTTTTGTCCAGCGATGCTTTTTAAAAATTTTATTTCTTTATCATAAAAAGCTTTGTAGGTTTCTCCTTTTTCACGGATCTTCTTGATTTCTTTTGCGCTGAGTAGATTGACTTTTTGTTCTTGTGTAGGGCCAGAAACATCGATCATGCTGTTATATACGACATCACTGAATAAAGGTTTGAGATGTTTTTCTTTTTCCATTATTCGAATCGCTTCGTCGATTTCTTCGTGATTGGCATTTGCTAACATGATCCACGTCGTCTTAGGTGGATTGACCCAAGATATCCTTGCCACAGTTTCGTCGTCTAGTTCTCCAAGCGAAAGGAGTGCTTGTAATTCTGAGGGGGTTGCTTTGATGAAGGAAGCTGTGGATAATAGGTCCAATCCGGACGAATAGAAATCGCTAGAGATCGTATCGATTTTATCGGCTAATGAGATCGCGTTGTTCTCCCAAGTGTTCTTAATGTTTTCTAAAGCTTCTACCTTGATCATGATGAGGCCTCCTGTTTTCCTAATCGTGTATTGATCCATTCGTTTCTGATTTTAAGTGCATCGTTTGATTCGAAATTGAGTTTTTCCACGAGCATACGATAAATAGCATCGGAAGTTACTAATATTTTCTGTAATTCCATATCGATCTTATATTGCCAAAGAGGATGATCTTTCATGACGATGATCTGGAGCTCTTTGTTTTGCCCGTCATCATATTCATCATCATTGAAGATATAATCAAAGGCATAGCCATAATTTCCGTCCTTCTCTAAATAGGTAATCTCGATTTCGCCATGTTCTTCTAAAATAAGTGATTTTTCTTTCGCAAATCCCTTTATAGTATCGTTGATGCTTTGTTTCTTTTTATTTGGTTCATTGGATTCGTTTTTTAGATTTTTTGCATCCTTGGCGTTATCTTCATCGGCTTCAAGGCCATAATCCTCTTTTAGGTTGCTGATTATTCTATGAACTTGGGAAGGATCGTGGGCATTTCCTTTTTTGCTGATGTCCCTAGATGCTTTGACCATTCCTTTTAAGTAATCTTCCATATGTTGAGAAGCAAGAGCCCATTTATTTGACTGCTGTTTTCCTTGTTTATAGAATGTAGCTTCTAAAAAGTCCATATTGACTTCACCGATGATCCTGCTTGTCATAAGATGGGCTTTGAACCAATCTTTATTCCATTTTTCAAGCAATTGATTATTTCGGTAGATATTAAAGCCATAGTTGACATCGTTGTGTGTGCGACTATCTAAGGCCATCCAACCTGTGATATGACATGTCATTAGGGAATTATTTTCTTCTACAGAAAACTCTTCATCGATTTCGATTTTTGAATCCTCTATGAATTTGTATACTTTTGGGATAGCCTGTATCTCTTCACCATTCTCTTTGATAAGCTTTATTGTGTCTCCTGTTTCTAGATGGCCTTTGAATGCTTCGCCTAAATAACTGTAGACAGCGCCTAGACTGATATTTTTATCTTTGACTTTTTTGATCACAAATGCAGTTCCGTGCGAAGCGCTTTCTAATGGAGACTTTCGGAAACGAGCAGATTCTTCGATTTCAACATCCCATGCATCCGCATTAGTGGGGCGTGAACTATAGTCTTCGATATTGAATTCTACATGGTATTCATTATTTATCGTATCTGATCGCGTATAAATCTCATAAAATTTACCTAATGTAGAACACGAAGTCTTGAACCCCATTCCAAAATGACCTTTAGCACCTTTGCCTCGTTCCATATGCTTAGACATATCTTCCGCAATACAAACTGCTTTTTCTAAAACATCTAGAGTCATGCCTTTTCCGTTATCGATGACTTTGATTTCATTGTTTCTTAGATCGATCGTGACATTGATCTTTTCTTCTCCTCTTCTCGCATCAAAACTATTAGCTACGAGTTCGCCAATCGCTTCTGGTACACTTTGATTCGTGGCGCCGATAGTTTCCATCAATCGGGGAGATGGATAATTTTTTACAACGTATTTTCCCATTCTTTTACCTCTTTCTATAGATAATTTACCATAATCTTTAGATGGTGATTGAAAATTCTCGGAGAAAATATAATAAAAGTATCTTTTTGTTGCTTTTGCTTTTTATTCAAAGAGAAAATCGTCTTTTTCTGGTTGATGTTATACTATGATGAAAACATTTTGCTATTTAGTTTACTAAGGAGGTTTTATGGCAGGATATATTATGAATATGGATTCTTTAGATTCGATTAAACGGTGTTTTGAATCTGGGGTATATTCGACAAGGTTTAATAAGATAAAAAACGAAATTTGGAATCTATCTCAAGAAGGAACATTTGCAGATTTTTTGAGTATGAAGGAAGGAGATCATATCTATTTCTTTCATAAACGATTGATTTATGGAGTGGGATGTTTAGTCAATATTTCAAACGATAAAGTGAGTGATTGTAAATATTGGAATTTTATTAATGCGAATTTACCTGTTTCTTTCTCAGATAAAGATATATTGGATCTAGAGCCCTTGGTATCAGAACTTGGGGCAAATCAAAGATGTTTTTGTGTTTTTGAACCATGTCCTTCTTTCTTTGGCCTTCCTGTAGATATGGATGAAGCTCTTCAATCGAATCCAGAAGCTTTTAAAATGTTAAGGGCAGACTGGAAAGTATCTTTTATAAAAATCGATGATGTGGAGGATGTGGCATTATATCAAATACTGATTCGAAAAAACTTAGAAGTTTTGAATGATTCTTCGGGTTGGTATAAATTCGATGTAAATATCCAAAAAGCGCTCCAAAGAAAAGTCGATCGTAGATACCAGATGATGGGGCAAGCTTTTCCGCTGTTAGCTGCTAACGATAAAGGTTCATCGAATCATGAGATGGCATTAGAAGCCTTTTTGTGTAGTGACCTACAATCTTCTAATTCGAAAAGTTCGAAATCAAGGGCAACTGATATTTTGGGAAGGTGGAGCTATGTATCTCATCAGGTGATTGCTTCTCCGTTCAAGCCGATCGACTACATGGATAAGATGGATATCTTTGCGTATAAAAATATCGATAATTATGACATCATTGAAAAATATGGAATATTTGAAATCAAAAAATCGAAAGCACATTCAGGTGATTTAGACCAATTAATGAAGTATGTGGATTTTGTTGCGAAAGAATATGCCCACGGTGATTATTCCATGATCGAAGCTTATTTGATTGCTTTTGATTTTTCGAAGAATATTGATCAAGAAAGTGTCACAACTAGAAATTTTACTAAAGGATCTCGTCCAATCAAAACAGAGACTTGGAATAAAGTGAAACTAGTTAAGTATTTTATTGATGAAACTGGTATTTCTTTTGAAGAGTTCAAAGCATAGTTTAAACTCTTGGCATAAAAAAGCAGTCTAACTTACGAGAAAGACTGCTTTTGCTTTTTTAGAATATATGTTTATTCTTCGTTTTCAACGAGTTTAGATAAAATAGGTTCAAGTTTATTGGGAATCATTGTGACTAATGCGTTTCCCATCATGAAATATCTTCTTTTTTCAGGCATTCCAGAATTTGTCCAATTATCAGGGAAAGATTGTAGACGTTCAGCCTCAATTGGGGTGATTAAACGGTTGATTCCGGTTTTTTCATCTTCGATAACGTGTGTGCTTCTGTTGACGGAGGCTTCGCTGGTCAACATTGTTCTCCCCGGTAAGTCGAGATTATCTGGATAGGCCATACTTCCTTCCGAATAATAGTAGATCTCTCCATTTGGTTTGGTCCTTGGTATCTTTTTTCCGCCTTTCAAGTAAGAAAATTTTTCTTCTTTGTCGCCTGTTAAAAAATAAGGACTCAAGTCTTTACCTTTTTCTCGGATCTCTCTCAAAGTTTTAGGAGTTTCATAGATCGGAGTCGTTTTCCCGGTGTATGCTGTACCGTTGCACATGATTCCGGTGTTGAAAAAATCGAATTGATAGTGTTCTGTCATTTCAACAGTATCTTTATAGGCAAGGAGATTCGACTCTATCAAAGATATTTCTTGTTCAACAGGGAATGTTCGAGAAAAGACCCCTTGCTTCAGTAAGAGTTCCAATGGCTTCTCGTTTTCTAAAGAACGGTTGTAATGTGTATTTCTTCTCCATGCGAAGATAAAAGTTCTTCTTCGTCTTTGTGCGGCTCCATAATCGGCTGCATTGATGACTCTCCACTCTACATCATATCCTTTATCATAGAATGTTCGAAGCATGATCCCAAAATCACGGCCTCTTTGCGAAGCAGGAGAGCGAAGAAGCCGGTCTACATTTTCTAACAAGACAAATGGAGGTTTTTTGGTTTCTAAGATTTCTGCGATGCTCCAAAACAAAACGCCTTTTTTTCCTTCGATTCCTTTTGAACCGGCAAGTGTCCTGGCAACAGAGTAGTCTTGACAAGGAAATCCACCGACCAATAAAGCATGATCAGGCAATTTGGATTTATCAACGGTCGTAATGTCTTCGTTTGAAATCGGGTCTTCATCTCCGAATCTTAAGCGATAACATTCATAAGCGTGTTGGATTTTTGTAGCAGGTTCCCATTGGTTTGCCCAAACAAAATCCCAATCTCTGTTTTCTATTGCTCTTCCGTTCGAATCGATTTCTTTTATATCGTTGAGGCCGACTCTAAAGCCACCGACTCCAGCAAAGAGCTCGATTACTGTTTTTTTCATATTTATCTTCCTTCTGAAACAGTGATTATATCACTGAATGTGAATTAATTATACAAAAAAAAGCGTAAAAGATCAAATTTTTCACTTTAAATTTTTTATTATAACATATATTATCGTATAAAAAAATAAAAATATAGGAGTAAGATCCGACAGAGATTAAAAAATATGTATGATATAATTGTTTTTAACGGAGGGATCGTTATGTTATTCGATTATGATTTTAAGGACCCAGAAAGCATCTATCGTTATGCGTTATATTTAAGAGGAAAAACATTCAAAGAGATTTTTGAGGAATATCTTAGATCACCAAAAAAGAGTTATTTCGATCAACCAACTTATCCATTGAAAGTGAAAGAAGACAAGTATGTTTATTTGGATTCTTCAAAAGGTCAGCTTGGGAATTTTTTGGAGAAATATTATTTTGGATATGATCCAAATGGAAGAGCAGAAGCAGATTTTAAAGAAGCGGGTATCGAATTGAAACAAACACCTGTTGATAAAGGAAAAAAGGGGGAGCTACGCGCTGGGGAAAGACTGTCGATTACGAATATCTCATATGAAGAACCCGTGATCGAAGACTTTTATGAAAGTCATGTATGGGAAAAGATCCATCGTATCTTGTTGGTTCAATATTTAAGGGACAAGGCGAAAAATCGTCTAGATTATGAGATCTTGTTCGTTAATCTCTTTACTCCACCTAAAGAGGACTTAGAGATCATCAAGCAAGATTACTATACAATCATTGAGAAGGTAAAGGCGGGAAAAGCCCAAGATCTAAGCGAAGGAGATACAACATATCTAGGAGCTTGTACAAAGGGAAGTAACGCAGAAAAAAGTTGGAGAAGACAGTTCTATCCAGATCATGCATTAGCAAAGAAAAGGAATTTTTGTTTAAAACAATCCTATATGAACTATGTCCTGCGTGAATATGTATTGAAAGATAAAGTTCCTTATGAACCCATTATCAAAGATATCCAAGCCCTAAGAGAGAAAGGATTTGACGAATTGATCACAGAAAAGATAGATCGCTATGTTGGCCTTACAGACAAAGAATTATGTCAACGATTTTCTAGAGAATATAATAATAACAAAGCGCAATGGAGTGATCTTGCCTATAGGATGCTTGATATAAAAAGCAATCATGCAGAAGAATTCGTCAAAGCAGGTATCAAGGTAAAGACTGTCCGGATCGAGCAAAATGGAAAAATCAAAGAATCATGGCCATTACCTCCAATCGTTTTCAAAGATCTGATCAATGAAGATTGGGAGCATTCAGAACTCTATAGAGCATTGGAAACGGAAAAGTATTTATTTGTGGTCTTCAAATATAATGGAACTTCATATACGCTTCTAGGTTCACAGCTTTGGAATATGCCACAAAAAGATATTGAAGATAAAGTTAGACCAGGTTGGGAAAAAATAAAAAGAATCGTTCAAGAAGGAGTCGACTTTATTCCAAAAATCGAAAAGAGTGGAAAAGTCACGTATGCGAATAATCTGCCTAAAAAAAGCGAGAATGAAGTAATCCATATTCGACCACATGCACCTAAAGCGGCGTATCGTTTTTTTGATGGAACCGTTATCGGTGATCTAAAACATGCGGATGAGCTTCCCGATGGGCAAATGATGACGAAACAAAGCTTCTGGATCAATAATGATTATTTGTTAAGTCAATTAAAATTCAAATAAATATGACTTGATACATAAAAAGCTGCTATCATCAGAGTAATAATAAGTGAGGGTCGATCATGCAAAAAGAGTTTGATTTTGATGAATTGAAGAATGCTCCGTTGGTGATAGATGCAATATATAAAGGAGGTCCCCAAAAAAATAAAGGTGGAGAACCGATTTCAAAATTGATGAATGTTGGAAATAGCAGTGGATTTAGACCGAGATTACGAAAAAGAGCCACTACAAAAACAACGTTTAAAGATAAGTATGCCTATATCGTTCTCTATACAACGATGGAAGAATTGGAGTGGCCTGATTTTTTAGATCTTGAAACAGGTGTTTTTCGATATTACGGAGACAATCGAAAAGGTGGAAACAATGTTTTTGAGACTCGTCAAAAAGGGAATCTTATATTGAAAGATACTTTTGATCTTCTTCATTCTGGAAAAACGATACGGGATATTCCTCCATTTTTTATATTTAAAAAAAGTGGAAATGGAAAAGATGTAAAATTTCTAGGATTGGCTGCTCCAGGAAATCCTAATATTTCTCAAGATAAAGATCTAGTCATGTTTTGGAGAACGATGCATGATGATCGTTTTCAAAATCTAGAGGCTTATTTTACTGTCTTAGATATAAAAGATGAAGAAATCGACAGGCAATGGTTAGATGCTCTTATCAACGATCATGAAAATAATCTTGAATATGCGCCTAAAGCTTGGAAATCTTTTATCGAGAAGGGAAGAGAAGGAATCGTTCCTCTCAAGGCCAAGAAGATCCAAGAGGTCCCAACACGTTATTGGCAACTCCAAAGTGATAATGAAGGAAAACAGTGCTTAGAGATCATTCATGATTATTATTCAGAGAATCCATATGGTTTTGAAAAATGCGCAGTTGACCTTGTCCAAAAAATGGATAATCATTTTTCTGCGTTTGAATTGACTAGACCTTGGAGAGATGGAGGATTTGATGCTAAAGGTACCTACCTTCTTGAAGGACCAAGCAAAAGAAATATCCCGCTTCATATTGAATGTGCCCTAGAAGCAAAGTGCTATGATAAAACAACAGGTGTTGGTGTGAAACAAATGTCTAGGTTGATTTCTAGGATCCGCTATAGAGAATTTGGCATCATGGTAACAACGAGTTATGTAGATACTCAAGCGTATAAAGAAGTGATCGAAGACGGGCATCCAATCTTGATCATCACAGCAGCGGATATTGCACAAATACTGAGAAATAATTCTATAAATGTTCAAAATATCAAAGATTGGTTACATAGACTTGATCAAAGTGATTTGAGGTTTTAAAATGAAACATAGGAAGCTAGAAACGACACCGGAAATTTCAAGAAGAATGTCTAAAATAAAATTGAAAAGGAATGATTCTGAACAACTATTGGCTAAGAAACTTTGGCATAAAGGATATCGGTATCGTTTGAATTATAAAAAGCTTCCAGGATCACCAGATATAGCCATAACAAAATATAAAGTAGCAATCTTTATAGACGGAGAGTTCTGGCATGGAAAAGATTTTGAGAAAAAGAAAGATAAGCTCAAAAATAATCGTGAATATTGGATAGAAAAGATCGAAGAAAATATAGAAAGGGATAAAAGAAATGATCGGCTTCTAAAAGAAGCGGGCTGGATCCCTCTCCATTTTTGGAGTCAGGATGTTAAGAAGTATTTAGACGATTGTATGGCTGAAATAGAAGATTTTATCCATAATCATGAAGAGATAGCGATATAATACTATACTCTATTTTTCGGATCTGCTTTTTAAAAAAGAAAAGTTTATGGACCCATTTTAGAGTTTGTAAAATTAGGTTATAAATATCTATAGAATCTTTGATTCTTGAGATTCGAATAGGAATTTTTATAGCTATATCAGGTGGTGATGCGGTTGATTAAAAAAAGATTATTCAATAAGTAAAGGATTGAAAAAAAGAAGGTTATAAAGGGATAAATACATGAAACTAAAAAAAATAAAAATCAAGAATTTTAGAATTCTTCAAAATCTAGATTTAGATATTGAGGATGATTTATCTTTAATTTTGGGGAAAAATAATTGCGGAAAAACTTCATTGTTGGCGATACTAGAAAAATTCATAGGTTCACAAAGAGCGGCTAATCCATTTTCATATCACGATTTTAATTGTCATTTTCGAAAAGAGTTGTATAACTCTATTGAAAAAGGTTTAGATTGGGGTTCCCTGGACGAAAAAGGAATCGAACTCTATATTTATATACAATATGGAGAAGATGAAGATATAAGCAATCTTCAACCTTTTATGTTGGATTTAGATCCAGAGAATGATTATATAGTTTTAAAATTCGAATATATGCTCAATGAAGAGAAATATAAAAAATTAGTGAGGGACTTTAATGAATTCCGTGATAAAAATGTTCAAGAGAATAAAGTGGATATCTTTAGAAGATTTATTCAATCTAAACACAAATCTTATTTTACACTTACTAAGAAAGCAGTGGGATATGATCCAAAAGATAAAAAAATAAAAGAATCTGAATTCGTCGAAATAAAAAATGATTTGGATATAGCAAAAGTCCTTTCTTTTCATAGTATCAACGCAAAAAGAGATGCGATAAACAATGAGGGGGATCATTCTCTTTCGGATCTATCGAGTTTATATTATGAAAAGACAAAAGTTTTAGATTCGAATTTAGATGATTTTGAAAGAGCTATTTTAGATACTGACAAGAAATTCACAAACGAGTATGATCGTTTGTTTGAAAGTGTTATACGAAAGGTGAAAACGTTTGGAGGTATCCGTCAAGGGGATACTCAATTGAAGATCATATCTACATTAAGCCAAAGGCAACTTCTAAAAGGAAATACTACGGTTATTTATGAAGAAGAGGATATTCAGTTTCCGGAAAGCTTTAATGGCCTTGGATATCTTAATTTGATTGGTATGATCATGGAAATTGAAATTTATATACAAGACTTTCTAAAAAAAGGAAGAGATAATGAGTCTCCAGCTCATATCAACTTATTATTCATCGAAGAGCCAGAAGCGCATACTCATCCCCAACTCCAATATATATTTATCAAGAATATTAAAAACATGCTTCGTGAAAGTACGGAGAATAAGATAAATCTTCAAACTATTATTACAACTCATTCATCTCATATTGTAACTGAATGTGATTTTGATGATATTAAGTACCTTAAGAAAGCGGATAAAAAGATTGAAGCTAAAAACTTAAAAGATCTTAAGATTGAATATAGACATGAAACAGACCCTAAAAAGAATCACTATAAATTTTTGAAACAATATCTGACCTTAAATTGTGCTGAAATATTCTTTGCGGATAAAGCAATCTTAATTGAGGGAGATACCGAAAGACTGTTGTTACCTGCCATGATGAAAAAAATCGATCAAGAATATAGTAAAGAGAAAAATTCGGAAACGGAACTATTGTCCCAAAATATTTCGTTGATTCCTATTGGAGCTTATTTTCACATATTTGAAAAGTTTTTAATATTTATTGGTATAAAAACACTGATAATAACAGACTTAGATGCTGTACAGGAAACATCGATTAAAGGAAAAAATGGCATCACTTCTAGTAGGAAAGTCAGTTGCAAAGTGGAAAACGGAGAATATACATCGAATTCTACTTTAAAATATTTCTATGGATTGAATAATAAAAAAAATCAAATAGAAATCCTTCAAGATAAAAAAGGAGAAGATAAAATACTCAGTTATGATTATCGATCAAAGAAGTGGAAGCCTTCTCCTGATGGGTTGTTACGAATAGCTTATCAGACAAAAGAAAGGGGGTATAATGCAACGAGCTTTGAAGATGCTTTTATTAATGTTAATACCAAATTTTTAAAAGAAAATATAGATTGTTTTGAAAGTATAAAATCTTCCAAAAAAGAAAAAATCAAAAATGATGATGAGGATATTAAACCTTATGAAATAGCGCAAGAATGTATTTTGGGCAAGACAACCTTTGCGTTAGATATTTTACTGAACAGTGAAGAAAAAGAGGGAAAGTCGTTTTCTAATTGGGTCATCCCTGAATATATTAAGGAAGGTTTACTATGGATCAAGAAATCCTGATTAATGAGTCAGATACGATATTAACACAAATTATATCTAGGATAGAAAATAATAAAAATTTTCTCTTAAGTGGTGGAGCAGGAAGCGGAAAAACTTATTCATTGGTGCAAGTACTTCAATATATTGTAAAAGAATATCCAAAAAAACAAATTGCTTGTATAACATTCACGAATGCTGCAGCAGATGAAATCTTATCCCGCGTGAAAGTAAATAATTTATACGTTTCAACGATTCATGAATTTTTATGGCTTCAAATACAGCGATTTCAAAATGAAATGAAGCAATCGATTATTGAATTGATTCAAAACTCAAAAATAAAGGTTCAGAATTTTGATGAGAATCTTCTTTTAGGGAAAACTATTCAGTATAAAGAATATACTCAAATAGCGAATGGAATAATTTCACATGATGAAGTAATACTGATTGCTAATCATATGTTTAATAAATATCCAAAATTAAAGCAGATAGTCATAGATCGATATCCTTACATTTTGGTTGACGAATATCAAGATACGGATCAGTTGGTGATTGAAATATTATTAAACTCTCTTCAATCAGAAAATAAAAAAAGTGTTATTGGATTATTTGGTGATGAAATGCAAGCGATTTACGATAAGGGGATAGGAAACCTAGATAAGTATATTGATTCATCTGTAGTTGATAAAATTGAGAAACGCGAAAATAGAAGAAATCCACAAGTAATCATTGATATTGGAAATAAGATACGTACAGATGGGTTGGTTCAGATTCCTTCTACGGATCAAGATGCACCAAATATGCTCGAAGGAATAGTAAAGAAAGGAAATGCACTTTTTTTGTATTCTAAAGAGAATATAAATATAAAAGAATCAAAGTTTTTTGTAGGCTGGGATTTTCAGGATCCTTGGCAAACCAAAGAATTACGACTCACTCATAATTTGATAGCTCAAGAAGCGGGTTTTGAGGGGTTGATGTCAATCTATGATAAAGATCCAATTGTAAAATTTGTACAAGGATTACAAGCGCATATAAAAAAGCAAAATAAAGAAATTAATGAACAGGATTCATTTGAGAAGGTAATATATAGTGCCGATTGGAGGTATCTAAAAAAAGGTAAACATAACGGAGAAACGTATTTAGAAGATAGACTAAAAGATGAAGTGTTTTTGAAGTGCTATAATCAGGTTAAAAATCTGCCGTACTGTAAGGTAAAAAAAATAAAATTTAATAAAGATGATTTGTTAGATGATATCAATCGCAAACGAGGATCTATGAATGACCAACTTATAAAACATCTCTTTAAGATACAAGAACTTGTTTCGCTATACGATGAAAAAAGATATAACGAATTTTTAAGAAAAACTGAATTTCGAATTGTTTCAGTTAAAGATAAACAAAGATTAAAGGAAAATATAGAACAATTAAGAGGGTATAATGGATTATCGATTTCGGAAGTTATTGACAAGGCAGATGATATGGGTCTATGCAGAAAAGATGATCATTTTTATCATTTTATAAAAGAAAAAGAATACTTATATGAACGGGTAAAGGATGTTCCGTATAGTGAATTCGTTAATTTGTATAATTATTTAGAAGGATATCTGCCTTTTTCTACTCAACATAAAATCAAGGGAAGAGAATTTGAAAATGTACTAGTTATCTTAGATAATGGAAAATGGAATAACTATAATTTTGAAAGTCTTTTTTTAGAAAATACAAAAAGTAATACAAAAGTTATAGAACGGTCGAAAAAATTATTTTATGTCTGTTGCACTAGAGCTATGGAAAATTTAATAATATATTATCCAGACCCAAAAGAAGAAGTGATAGAAGGAGCAAAGAAAATATTTGGTGCGGAAAATTGCATCAATTTAGAGGTTGAGCAATAAACAAACTTAAACGAATTATTAAATGTCGAAAATAGAGAAGGTTAATAGCAAAACTAGCCTTGTCAAATAGTTACGTGTAATAAATCGACAGACTTAGGCCTGTCTCATCTCTTGTGACTATTTTTGGGAGATTTTTACTACACTCGTGAAGCAGATAGATATTCGAAACGATTTATGAATTCCTGTTTTATATTTACGATTTGATTCTGAAATTCATAGGTTAGACAGTTTGGTTCTATCTGTTTTTGAATAGAAGCGATTATGTTATGATTGAAGAAAGAAAAAACGTAGGCATTAAATCTAATGCGCTTTATTTAAGAGGTTCGTCAATGTTTTCCCTGCATGAGCGGGGATGATCCTAGATGATGAAAATCCTTTTATGCAGACAAAAGGTTTTCCCCGCATGAGCGGGGCTTGTCTATGTGATTTCATAAAAAAAACAAAGAGCTGAAATACAGATCTCTGATCGATCGCTAATTTCTCTCTTTGTTTTTTATTTTCTTTTTAGTTGTTGATAAGAAGCTCGTCTTCGTTGTTCCAGCTATATAATTTACGGATCTCTTTTCCGACTTTTTCGCTTGGATGTTCGCTAGCCAATTTACGAAGCGCTTTGAACTTCGTTTGTTTGCCGGCATCCGACATGCCAACTAAGAATTCTTGAGCGAATGTTCCATCCTGGATGTCCTTTAACACTTGCTTCATCGCTTTTTTCGTTTCTTCAGTAATGATTTTTGGTCCAGTGATGTAGTCGCCATACTCTGCCGTGTTCGAAATGGAATAACGCATTCCCGCAAAACCGCTTTGATAGATCAAATCTACGATCAGCTTCATTTCATGAATACATTCAAAATAAGCGTTTCTAGGATCGTATCCCGCTTCTACGAGCGTTTCGAAACCAGCTTGCATCAAAGCGCAAACGCCACCACAAAGAACAGCTTGTTCTCCAAAAAGGTCGGTTTCCGTTTCTGTGCGGAATGTCGTTTCCAATACACCCGCTCTAGCGCCACCGATCGCAGCCGCGTAAGCAAGGGCAAGATCCCACGCTTTCCCAGAATGATCTTGTTCTACCGCGATCAAGCAAGGCGTACCTTTGCCTGCTAAATATTCAGAACGAACAGTATGGCCAGGCGCTTTAGGAGCGATCATCGCCACATCGATATTCTTTGGAGGTTGGATCGCGCCAAAATGAATATTGAACCCATGCGCGAACATGAGCATATCGTCTTCTTTAAGATTTGGCTTAATGCTTTCTTCATACAAAGCCGCTTGTTTTTCATCATTGATCAACACCATGATGATATCCGCTTTTTTTACAGCTTCCGCCGCCGTATACACTTCAAAACCAGCTTTTTCCGCTTTTTCCCAAGATTTTGAACCTTCATATAGACCGATGATCACATTGCATCCCGATTCTTTCAAGTTAAGCGCATGCGCATGGCCCTGCGATCCATATCCAATGATCGCGATCGTTTTTCCGTCAAGCTGACCAATATTACAATCGTTTTCGTAAAAGATTCTTGCGTTTTCCATATAATTTACATCTCCCTATAACGAGCATTATACGAGGAAATGAAAAGTTGTTCAAGAAACTTTGAAAAATTTTCTGAAAACCGCTTTCCATCTGTTACAATAAATCATAACGGAGGATATACAATGAATTGGAATGATATAGATTTTAGCGCCATCCAAAAAATGGTCGATTCCCTCAGCGAAGAAGAAAAAGCCAACCTACAATCCATGGCCCAAAATATGATGCGAGGCGATATCGAACCCAACATGGAACAACAAGCACAAGAAGAAATCGAAGAAACCGACCCGCTCTTTCAAAAACTCAATATGAGCGAAGAAGAATTTGAAAACCTGCCAGGCACGATGCAAGACCCTCTCGAAGCCGCCATCGACCTCGAAGAATACTATGACGAAGACCTGGACGCTGATTACAGCGCATCCGTCTTGTTTTACGCCAAAGCGCTCTTGAACGCCTGCAGAACAAGCCTCTACCCCCATTTAAAAGAAATGCTTGCCGGAATGCCAAGCGCCCAAACGACCCTCTTTTCCTATCTGCAAGCCTTGAACGAATCCAATATCCACACTCTAGTCGACCAAGGCAAGGGCGAAAGCGCCACCTGGGCCTCTCTAGCCACCTTGATCTCCTTTATGCAGCTGCAACTACAGCGCGCCGAATACGACACAATCTCTTATGCCGATCTAGTCGTCATCAAGCACCAACTGCTCGACACGAAGGATCTGCTTTTGCCGTTTGCGATTTCTTGAGAAAATAAGTATAATATTCGCATAAAGATATACCATTCAAAGGAGAAAACAATGAGTCGAATTGAACAAGCCAAAGGAAAACTGATCGTATCGTGCCAAGCGCTTCCTGAAGAACCGCTGCACTCGTCCTTTATCATGGGCCGAATGGCCAAAGCCGCCAAGGAAGGCGGAGCAAGCGGCATCCGCGCCAACACCGTCGAAGACATTCAAGAAATACAAAAAGAAGTAGACCTTCCGATTATTGGCATCATCAAACGCCAATATGGAGACAATCACGTCTACATTACCCCAACGATGAAAGAAGTCGACGAACTAATGGCCATGGAACAAAGACCCGACGTGATCGCCGTCGATGCCACATGCCGCCAACGTCCCGACAACAAAACACTCGACGAATTCTACGCAGAGATCCGCGCCAAATATCCAGACCAGCCACTCATGGCCGATTGCGCGACACTCGAAGAAATGCGCCACGCCGATGATCTAGGTTTTGACTTTATCGGAACGACGCTCGTAGGCTATACCCCAGAAAGCGAAGGCGATAAGATCGAAACCAACGATTTCGAAATCATCCGCGAACTTCTAAAAACCGCAAAGCATCCAGTGATCGGAGAAGGAAATATCGATACGCCAGAAAAAGTTAAACGCGTCCTCGACCTAGGCGCGTACAGCGTCGTTGTCGGCTCCATCATTACCCGCCCACAAGTGATCACAAGACGATTCGTGGAAGCAATCGAAGACTAAAAACACGCTCCATCTCGTATAATGAAACAAAGATACGAGGTGGCATCCATGCAAAACTGGAAAAAATACTTATTTTGGACGATCATAGGCGTGATCGCGCTCATATTGATCATCACCCTCCAAAATAAAGGATAGAAACAGATTCTACGGGATCTGTTTTTTTGTTCGTTTTCTTTTCGTTTCAATTTCTTTCAGAAAAAAGAGAAAATAATTTGACATTTATTTTCAAACTCTGTATTCTGTACCCAACCAAACCGATGAAGCGGAGATCAAAGCAGCGACGCGCTCATAGAGAGTCTGGGACGGTGGAAGCCAGATAGAAAAGCGAACTGCCAAATGGACCGCCGAGGGCATAGTCAAAGGAACATTCCGAGTACTCTATGACGTACGATCTGCGTAAAAGATCAAGAATGTGATTGCATTCTAAAGCGCTTCAAACTCGAAGAATCAAGGTGGCACCGCGGGCTATAGAAATAAATCAAGCCCGTCCTTGACGAAGAAAAAGCTTCGTTAAGGACGGGCTTTTTCTATAGAGGAGAAAAACGATGAACGATCTTTATGAAATCCAAACTATCTATCAACAAACCCACGCCAAACGCATCCCCCTCATCAAAACGATCGAGGCCGATCAAAACGCCATTGACCTCTTCCAAACAGTAAAAGCTGGCACCTCTCGCTCGTTTTTGCTCGAAAGCTCCATAAAAGACCGCTATTCCTATATGGGCTACGAACCCCAATACACCATCCAATACAAAAATGAGACCCTCACCATACACGATCGGCTCCACGACACAAAAACCCACCAAAAAACAACCGACCCCAAACAAGCACTACAAGCCATGATCGACCAACAACAGACCCCCAATCTCTACCCCTTCTTCTGCGGAGGATTGGTCGGCTATTTCGCCTATGAAAGCCTGCGCTGTAGCGAACCCAAACTTCGCTTCAGCAAACAAACCATGTTCAACGACTTCGATCTAGCCATGTATGACACCCTGATCGCCTACGATCACTATGAACACAAGATCCACTTGATCAGCGGCATCCACACAAACGATCTAGAAACCAACTATAAAAAGGCCCAAAAACAAATCGAAGAACTCGAAACAAAACTTCACGAAAACGAAATCACGCAAAACAGCGAACCATTCACGATCTTAGAAGACTTCAGCCTCCAATTTGAAAAACCCGCTTTTATCCAAAACGTGACCAAAGCCAAACAATATATCCAAGAAGGCGACATCTTTCAAGTCGTCCTCTCCAACCGGATGCAAGCCAAAGTGACAGGAAGCCTCTTTTCCCTCTATCAAAGACTTCGCATCCAAAATCCAAGCCCCTATTTATTTTACGCCAACATGGACGATCTCGAACTCGCAGGCGCCAGTCCAGAAACGCTCATCGCCGTCCATGATCGCCAAGTAATGACCTACCCATTAGCGGGAACTCGCCCAAGAGGCAAAAACGAACAAGAAGACCAACAACTCGAATATGAACTCAAACACGATCCAAAAGAAAAAGCCGAACACGACATGCTCGTCGACCTAGGACGCAACGATCTTGGAAAAATCTGCAAAAACCAAACGATCCACGTATCCCGCTACCAAGACATCGTCCGCTTCTCTACGCTCATGCATCTCGCCTCCACGATCCAAGGCGAACTTTTAGAAAGCGCCCATCCACTCGACGCCCTATTTGCCACCTTGCCAGCAGGAACACTTTCTGGCGCGCCCAAATTTCGCGCCTGCCAAATCATACAACAACTCGAACAAAGCGAACGCGGCATTTATGGAGGCGCCTTTGGCTACATTGATTTCAGCCAAAACCTCGATTTTTGCATCGGCATCCGCCTCGCCTACAAAAAAGAAGACCAACTCTATATTCGGTCGGGAGCTGGCATCGTAGCCGATTCCGACCCAGAACGCGAATTCCAAGAATGTCACATCAAAGCCTCGTCGATCCTGCAATCGATCCAGAAAGGAGCCCACTATGATCTTGCTCATTGACAACTACGACTCGTTCTCCTACAACCTATATCACTGCTTCGCCAGCTATGATGAAGTCCAAGTCGCAAGAAATGACGAAATCGACATCGAAACGATCAAAAAGCTCGATCCAGCCCTCATCGTCCTCTCTCCAGGACCAGGACAACCCGAAAACGCTGGCATCTGCATCGAATTGATCCAACAGCTCTATACGACCTATCCGATCTTTGGCGTCTGCCTTGGCCATCAAGCGATCGCCCTCGCACTCGGCGGAGAAATCGGCTACGCCAAAGAAAAGATCCACGGCAAAGCCAAAACGATCCACGTGATCGAACCAAGCGCCCTCTTTCAAAATATCGACACCTTTGAAGGCGGACGCTACCACTCGCTAGCCATCACAAAACTTCCAGAACACTTAAAAACCACCAGCATCTGCGAAGAAGAAATCATGTCCATCGAACATACGACCTATCCTTTATATGGGGTGCAGTTTCATCCCGAATCGATCTTGAGCCCCCAAGGCACACAAATCATCGCCAATCTAATGAAAGGAATCCAATCATGATCCAAAACGCCATCCAAAAATTAGCCCAAAACCACTCCCTTGATCAAAACGAAGCCAAAAACGTCATGGAAGAAATCATGCAAGGAAATTGCTCCCCCGCTTTGATCGCCTCCTATTTGACCGCGCTAAAAATGAAAAAAGAAACCATCGAAGAAATCGTTGGCTCCGCCCAAGGCATGCGTTCCGCCGCCATTCAGATCCATCCCAAAGACGAAGTCTTCGAAATCGTAGGAACAGGAGGCGACCATTCCAACACATTCAATATCTCGACGACCGCCTCGTTCGTGATCGCAAGCGCAGGCATCAAAGTAGCCAAACATGGCAATCGAGCCGCCTCCTCCAAATGCGGGGCCGCCGACTGTCTCGAAGCCCTCGGCCTCAACTTGAACGCCACCCCAAAACAATGCCTAGACAGTTTAGAAACCGCCAACATATGTTTCTTATACGCCCCTAACCATCATCCAGCGATGAAATACGCCGCCCCTGTGCGCAAAGAACTCAAGATCCCAACGATCTTCAATATTTTAGGACCCCTCACCAATCCAGCTCAAGCCACCACCCAAGTCATGGGCGTCTTTTCCAAAGACTTAGTCGAAACGATGGCCCACGTATTGAGCCAGCTGGGCGTAAAGAGAGGCCTTGTCGTCTATGGACTCGATGGACTCGATGAAATCTCGATGAACGACGCCACATATGTTTGCGAAATCGACCAAGGACAATTTCATACATATACGATCGAACCCGAACAATTTGGCTATGAACGTCAGCCCAAAGAAACGCTCGTCGGCGGAAACGCGCAAGAGAACGCCAAAATCACCCTCGACATCTTGCAAGGCAAAGAACGAGGCGCCAAACGCCAAGCCGTCTGCCTCAATGCTGGAGCCGCTCTTTATGCCGCCAACAAAGCCAATTCGCTCCTTGAAGGTGTCCGTTTAGCCGAACGACAACTCGACTCCTTCGCCCCATACAACACCCTACAAAAAATGATCGAGGCCAGCTATGCCTAATATTTTAGAACAAATCGTAGCCAGCACGCGAACGCGTCTCGAACACCAAAAAAGAACCGTACCTCTTTCTAAGCTGATCGAAACGCCAACACCAACTCATCCCTCCTTTTATGAGGCGCTTAAAAACCAAGATTTCGCCTATATTTTAGAAGTCAAAAAAGCTTCGCCCTCCAAAGGAGTGATCAAAGAACACTTTGAACCTCTTGAAATCGCCAAACAATACGAACAAGCCGACGCGCACGCGATCTCCGTATTGAGCGAACCCGAATTCTTTTTAGGCAAAAGCGAATATGTCCAACAAATCGCCAAAACCGTTTCTATTCCCGTATTGCGCAAAGATTTTATCATTGATCCCTATATGATCTATGAATCGGCCGCATTGGGAGCTTCCGCCATTTTATTGATCGCCTCTCTTTTAGATGAAGCCACACTCAAAAGCTATTTAGAACTCACGCATCGACTTGGAATGGACGCTCTAGTCGAAAGCAGAAATGAAGAAGATATCGCCAAAGCGCTTAGGGCAGGGGCTAAGATCGTTGGCATCAACAATCGCGATCTACGCGACTTTTCCGTCAACATCGAACAAAGCTTGCAGCTTCGCGACAACATCCCGCCATCCACGCTCTTTGTCTGCGAATCCGGCATCGATTCGAAAGAACAAATCGACAAGCTCAAACAAAACTATGTCGACGCCGTGCTGATTGGCGAATATATGATGCGTTCGGACAATAAAAAAGAAGCGCTCGAACGACTCGAAGGAAAACGACTATGAAACTCAAGATCTTCGGACTCAAAAACGAAACCGACATCCAAGCCGTCAATCAAGCCAAGATCGATATGGTCGGCTTCGTGATCGACTATCCGCCATCAAAACGCTCGATCCAAAAACAAGAAGTCAAGAAACTCGCCGACAAGCTTGATCCAAGCATCATGAAAGTAGGCGTATTTGTCGACGCTCCCCTAGATACGATGCTCGACCTCGTTCAAGAAGGCTCGATCGACGCCATACAGCTCCATGACCAAGAACAAGAAGACATGATCGAACAATTAAAAAAACAAACAACAGTCCCGATCATCCAAGCCTTCCAAGTCGATCCTAAACTATCCTTTGATACGGTAAACGCGTCAAAAGCCGATCTTGTGCTTCTCGATGCGGGAAAAGGAGAAGGAAAGACGTTCGATTGGGACCAGCTACAAGAGGTCAAGCGAAAATTCGCCCTCGCCGGAGGGATCGATGCCCACAATATCCAGCAAGCTATGCGCTATGAACCTTATATGATCGATGTCTCGAGCGGCGCCGAAGAGAATGGTCAAAAAACGGCAGCCCGCATTCAAGAACTCATCCAAAAAATGAAAGGACAACCACAATGACAAAAGGAAGATTTGGAATCCATGGCGGACAATATGTCCCCGAAACCCTCATGCACGCTCTTGAAGAACTCGAGGCAGCCTATACGCACTATAAAGAGGATCCCGCCTTTCAAGAAGAATTGACGACACTTTTAAAAGAATACGCCAATCGACCTTCGCCCCTCTATTACGCCAAAAGAATGAGCGAAGATCTAAAGGGCGCCAAGATCTATCTGAAACGCGAAGACCTCAACCATACAGGAGCCCATAAGATCAACAACGTGCTGGGGCAAGCGCTGCTCGCCAAAAAAATGGGGAAGAAAAGGCTCATCGCCGAAACAGGCGCTGGACAACACGGCGTGGCCACCGCCACCGCGGCCGCTCTCTTTGGCATGGAATGCGTTATATATATGGGACAGGAAGATATTGTGCGCCAAGCGCTCAATGTCTATAAAATGAAGCTTTTGGGAGCCGAAGTCGTTTCTGTGACAAGCGGGACAGCCACCTTGAAAGATGCAGTCAACGAAGCGATGCGCGAATGGACCCGACGCATCGAAGATACGCACTATTGTTTAGGAAGCGTCATGGGCCCTCATCCATTTCCAAGCATGGTGCGCGATTTTCAAGCCATCATCTCCAAAGAATCAAAAGAACAGATCTTAGAAAAGGAAGGACGGATGCCCGACGCGATCATCGCTTGCGTAGGTGGAGGCTCCAACGCGATCGGAAGCTTTTATCATTATATTGATGAAAAAGAGGTGGAGCTCATTGGCGCAGAAGCGGCTGGAAGGGGCATTGACACAAACGAGACTGCCGCTACGATGGCTGTAGGGAAACTTGGTATCTTTCATGGCATGAAATCGTATTTCTGCCAAGACGAGAAAGGACAGATCGCGCCCGTGTATTCGATTTCTGCCGGACTCGATTATCCGGGCATTGGTCCTGAACACGCCCATCTTGCTGATCAAGGAAGAGCCAAGTATGTTCCGATCAAAGACGATGAAGCTTTGGAAGCTTTTCAATACGTCTCGAAGATCGAAGGGATCATTCCTGCTATCGAGAGCGCTCACGCTCTTGCATATGTCAAAAAGCTGGCTCCGACTCTAGGAAAAGACAAAGTGTTGGTTGTCACGGTATTTGGACGAGGAGATAAAGATTGTGCTGCCTTAGCGCGCTATCAAGGAGAAGAAATTTATGAGTAAAGCCTTTATTCCGTATATATATCATGTGTGGAGATCCTGATCTTGAAACGAGCGAAAAGCTCATCGCTTCTTTAGTGGAAGCTGGCGCGGACGCGATCGAGCTAGGGATCCCATTTTCCGATCCTGTAGCCGAAGGGCCAGTGATCCAAGCCGCCTCTTCAAGGGCCCTCCAACAAAATGTGGATGCCAACGCCCTCTTTTCACTCGTAGAAAAAGTGCGAAAAACGTATACGATCCCGCTTTATGTCATGACGTATTCAAATGTCGTTTTTGCCTATGGGATCGAAAAATTTGTCCAGCGGATGCAGGAGGTAGGTCTTCAAGGTCTTATTTTGCCCGATGTGCCTTACGAAGAAAAGGAAGAGTTCGACGCGATTTGCCGAAAGTACCAGATCGATTTGATCTCTTTGATCACGTTGACTTCCTCTTCGCGTTTAGAAAAGATCGCCAAAAAAGCGCGCGGCTTCTTGTATTGTGTTTCTTCTTTAGGAATCACAGGAACAAGAGCCAGCTTGCATGAAGAGATCTTTGATGTGATCGAGCAAGCTCGAGATTACACCCCCATACCTTGTCTTATCGGATTTGGAATCTCGAACGCTCAACAAGCTCGACAAATGGCAAGAAAAAGCGATGGGATCATCATTGGAAGCGCGATCGTTCAATTATGTGAAAAGTATGGTCGAGAAGCCCCAGAACCTGTTCATTTGTTCGCAAAATCGATCAGGGAAGCGCTTACAATGTAATGTATCACTTTTTTAACACATATTTAATTGACATTTCCTTAAATATCGTTAGAATTTTCCATAGAATATTTAAAGGAAAAGGAATATGTATAAAAACGAAAAAACTTATTCATTTGACCTCTCGCACTGGAGCGATGAACTGCAGCGCCTAGAAGCCGAATATCAATATAAAGCGCATGAAATCGCAATGAAACAATGGAAAGATCTGCTCAATGAGATCAATACATATCTTGATGATCAACATTGCGATTTATTGTATTCGTTCACCGATAAGGAAGGGGTCGTATGCACGGGTAAAGGCGGGATGACGATCGATTTTTCAGCCCCAAAGACAACGTTTTCATCTCGGATCTTAGCGCTTCGTTCGCAGCTTATTTTGGCCATGTCCTCTTGCGAAAAAGATTCAAAATTGTACGAGATCCTCGATTCGTTGTATATTATCGTTTTGTATGCCTATTATGAAGATGAAAGCAGTATGATCTTGCATCAATGGCAAAGCCAAAAAGAAAAACAGCTCCAGAAATCGCTGAGCGTGAATATGGTCAACGATATCGTCCGGCATACGCTCGAGAAGATCTTGATTTAGCAGACAAGTCGCTTGTCTGCTTTTTTTTCGTTCTTCTGTGGTATAATTTGTTCTATATAAAATAGGAAGAAGGAAAACCATGTTAAAAAAAGAACAGTTGGAAGAACTGCTCACTTTGTGTATGCGCTCCGAAGCCGATTTTGCGGAAATCTTTGAAGAAGATACGAATAAAGAAAGTATTTCCATGCTCAATCAGGTCGTTGAGGGCGTGGACCGCTCGCAAAGTTCAGGAGTAGGGATCCGCTTATATAAAGGCGTTCAATCTGTCTATGGCTATACGGATATTGAAGATATGGACTCGCTCAAAAATGTGATCGACGACCTTGTGGACGCGTTAGGTCCAAAAGACGAGGGTGTCAAAATCCAATTGAAGGAAGAAAAGATCGAAGACAAGCATCCCATCCGTATCGATCCGCTTGCCAGTCCCCTTCAAGAGAAAGTAGATCTTTTAATGGAAGGAAGCCAAGCCGCTTATGAGGCGAGCGAGAAGGTGGAAAAAGTGTCGGCTTCGCTGGCGAGCGTTCATCAAAAGGTACAGATCTCGAATTCTAATGGACGTCTTGTCCAAGACGATCGTCACCGGGTACGTATGGCGATCAGCTCGTATGTAAGCGATGGAAAAACGCTTCAGTCGGGCGCTTGTTCGCCTGGAGGAAGCATGGGGCTTGAATTTTTTGAAACGACAAGTCCTAGCTCGATCGGAAAAGAAGCCACTCGGATCGCGCTTGTCCTCAGCCAAGCCAAGCCTTGTCCTTCGGGCAAGATGCCTGTCATCATCGATAATGGGTTTGGCGGTGTCATTTTCCATGAGGCGTGCGGGCATTCCTTGGAAGCGACAGCGGTCGCGAAAAATCAATCTGTCTTCGCCAACAAGCTTGGCGAGCAGATCGCCAATGAAAAAGTCACGGCCATCGATGATGGAACGATCCCGAATGCGTGGGGCTCGCAAAATATCGATGACGAAGGCAATCCGCAACAACGTCGCGTCTTGATCGATCATGGTATTTTAAAAAGCTATATGATCGATACGCTCAATGGCCGTCGAATGGGTATGGCCTCTAGTGGCTCTTCCCGCCGGCAATCGTATAAATACGAGCCAACGTCTCGCATGTCCAATACGTATATCGCACCTGGTACAGATACATTCGAAGAGATGCTTAAAGGCATTGAACGCGGACTTTACGCTAAAAAGATGGGGGGAGGCAGCGTCAACCCTCAAACAGGAGAATTCAACTTCGCGGTGCAAGAGGGCTATTTGATTGAAAACGGAAAGATCACCGATCCGGTCAAAGGCGCTTCTTTGATCGGAACGGGACAAGAGATCTTGATGAACATCGATATGGTGGGAGATAATTTGGAACGGGCCCAAGGAATGTGTGGTTCGATCAGCGGTTCGATCCCGACCGATGTAGGACAGCCAAGACTTAGAGTCAAAGAGATCACCGTAGGAGGTACTGCCAATGAATAAGCAAGCTTGGATTGAAAAAGCCAAGGAGCTTGGCTTAGAGTCTTTTGAGATCTATCAATCGCTTAGCGCGTCAAAGGAAATGACGTGGTACGAGCACGCGATGGATACCTTTGTGACAAGCAAGATCTTAGGAACATCGCTAAGAGGGATCGTTGATGGCAATGTGGCGATGATCGCTCTTGAACAAGTGGACGATTCGAAGATGGATAGCGTGCTCAAGCAGCTCGTCGATCAAGCCAAGACGATCCAGACGCCTGAAAAAGTCGTGTTCGCCACACCAAAGCCTTTGGAAGAAAAAGCGGTTTCTTCTCGGCAATGGGTACAGCCTTCTATGCAGCAAGTGGAAAAGACGATGGCCAAGATCGAAGAAAAATGTCTAGCCTACGATCCACGGATCGTCCAAGTCGGCTATCTTGGCTATGAGGAAGGAAAAGGGGCGCGCGAGATCACGAATTCGCTCGGCCTGCATTTAGAAGACGAGGACCAAGTTCAATATCTTGTTTGTTCTATCGTCGCTCTCGAGAACGGGGTCTATAAAGACGCGACAAAGGTCGAGGTTGTCGAGAATTTCGATACGTTCGATATAGACGCTTTTGTGAAAGAGGTGTGTCAAGAGGCGCTGGATCAATTAGGGGCGCGCTCGATTCCATCGACAACATGTCCGATCATTTTAGAAAAAGATGCAATGAGTTCGCTTTTCGGAGCGTTTGCGGGTCTTTTCTCGGGCGATCTGATCGCGAAAGGGATCTCGCCGATCGCTAAGGATCTAGGCAAGAAGATCTTTTCTGAACAGGTCAGCGTGATCGATGATCCAAGAGATCCTAACGCTTTGAGCATCGCGAATTTTGATGATGAAGGAGTTTTGACGAAGCGTAAGGTGCTCGTCGATCATGGCGTGTTCGAGCAAGCGCTCTATGATATCAAATCGGCGATCAAGATGAATACGGAAAGCACAGGCAATGGCTTCAAGTCTGGGTATGCTTCGCCAGTGAGCGTGCAGTCGATGAATTTGAGCATCGTCCCAGGAGAAAAAGATCTGGATGGCTTGATGGAGCAAATGCAGAATGGCTTAGTCATCACGGATCTGATGGGACTGCATGCGGGGATTCATTTTGTCTCGACGCAATTCTCTTTGCAGGCTTCCGGATATAAAGTCAAGGATGGAAAAAGATCAGAGCCGGTCACTTTGATCACGATCGCAGGCACGTTCTTGGATTTGATGAATCATGTGGTCGCGATCGGAAACGATATGGACTGGTCGTATAAGCAAGTTGTTTGTCCTAGCGTTCTTTTTGAAAAATGCGCAGTCAGTGGAGAATAAATATGGCAAATGTATATAAGAATACTGAATTAAAAAAAGCGCTCGAAGCGCTTCGTGAAAACGAAAATCAAGAAACGATCACGAACATGGCTCGCATCTTGCGAGATACGGATGTTCTCGCTCCAGCCAAATGGGATAAAGAACCCGATAAGGATGAAAACGGTCAGCTCGTGTTCGAGCCTGACACCCAGATCCAGCTGCTTTTATTGCAGGATGACAAAGGAAGATACTACTTTCCAATGTTCACGGACTATGAAGAGCTCAGCTCATGGAACCAAGACGAAAGCGTCCATACGCTCGTCTTGTCTTTCGATCAATTCATGCCGTTCGTTGAAATGGCCAAGGATCAAGTCGAAGGGATCGTGCTCGATCCATTCTCGATCAACGTTCCGATCGATGTTGAATTTTTAGAAGGCATCCAAAAGACGAAGAAGACAGTGATCAAACCAACACGGATCAAAAAAGGCGAAAAGCTGCAAGTTCGCGAGCCGGTCAAGAAAGTCGAAGAACTTATCCAGGCGCTTTATCAAGAAGCTCAAGAGCTTCCTAGCATCCAGTCGATGTATTTGAAGGAACGTATTGAAGGCGAGGAAGTGCATTGGCTTTGCATCGTCGATATGGATCCGCAAGATCCTAAGCTCTTTCAACGCTTAGGCGAAGCGTGCAAAGGAAAGACCGATCATAAGGCGATCGAATTCATGTTTTCGACCCAGCAAGTCGCGCAGCAGATCATGGCGGATTCAACGCCGATCTATATCAAAGATTGAGAAAAAAGTAAGAGTGTAAATTGAACTGTGTAAGTTTCTAGGCAAGACTAGAAGCGAGCACAGTTCTTTTTTTTCTTAAAGAAATTATACCCATTCGGGTACTAGATGGATGGAATATCCATTTTTATACCCGATAAGGTATTATATCGTGGTTTTTGTTGAATATGTACCCGATAAGGTATAAAATGTCAACATGACAACGATTGGAAACTATATCAAAACGGAGCGAAGAAAACTTGGAATCACGCAGGAGGAGTTCGCCTTGCGAGCTGGACTGGGATTGCGGTTTGTCCGAGAACTGGAGCAAGGAAAGGAAACGGTTCGAATGGACAAGGTGAACAAGGCGCTGAGGATGTTTGGCAAGGAAGCGGTGCCGGGTGATTTGAAACGGAACGAGGAATGAGAATGGAAAGTTGATTTCAAAAAGAGTTTGCGACCACTTTTATGAATATAAAAAGCCATCGGAAAATTCTAATAATTTTCTGATGGCATGCGTGTCAATGCGTGAACATGCGTGTCAATGCGTGAACATGCGTGTCAATGCGTGAACATGCGTGTCAATGCGTGAACATGCGTGTCAATGCGTGAACATGCGTGTCAATGCGTGAACATGCGTGTCAATGCGTGAACATGCGTGTCAATGCGTGAACATGCGTGTCAATGCGTGAACATGCGTGTCAATGCGTGAACTACTCTGCCCAATCTCCTAAAGAATAATATTGATTTTTATCGCTTTTATTAGATCCATGCCAACGAAGGATGCATTGATTAGTAAGGCGGTGGAGCAGATTTAACACATACCTTTTACTTCTTTTTGTTTTCTCCATAGCTAGATTACTTGTCATCTTACATCTTGTGTTAAACATATAGGAAATGATGGCTTGTTCATCTTCGCTAAGATTCCGGAAGTCGGGAAGTTTATTGATTAGCGAATCTTCCTTGCGAATTTGTCGGCTAAGAATACTGTTCTTTAAAGTTAAGAGCACCTTATTTCCAGGTTCTGTATAAACAGGAGCATGTAAAAACGCATTTTCCATTTCAGAATAAATCCGCTTGACTCCTTCATTCATTTCGCGTACCCATCCAAACTCTGTTAATGTACGAGCTAATCTCGGATTTCGAGAAAACCGTTCATGTTTAATATTTTTAATCGTAACGATATTAGGTAATTTACCGGGGCTTTCGATTTCTAATCTATCGTCAAACATTTTAATCCGGATATGATCTCCATAAAGAGAATAATTTCGGTGAGTAACAGCATTTATAATGCCCTCAAACCATGCAAATTCTGGATATTCCGGAATTATTTTAAATTCTCCATTTTCGTCGAGATATTGAAATTCTCGAAGTTGAGTCTTCATAAAATCTTTCAGTTTTGGAATTAAAATTGGAAGTGGATCTTCAAAACTGACATCTTTGATTACATTAAAAGAAGAACCTGTTCCCATAGTTACACCTTCAAAACGCAAAAAACGGACTCTGGCTTGAGGTAGCCATAAAGAGGGTTCTTTTCCAAAGAGTAAAATAGCTGCTTTTGTTAATTTTCCATCGACTATAAAATGACGAGCTTTTAAAACCTCTTCCATTGACTGATTCGAAACATTAAAGCGGGTTTCGAATTTTTTTACAAGTTCAGGATTAAGATCTGAAAGGGTTGCGTTTGGAATAATTTCATCTTCGAAAAAACGTTGCCCTTTGTCATAATCCAATTGAATTCGTTGTTCATAACTTAATCTCACAGTTTCATCGCCCTGTCTTAAATACACTTCATCATTTGGGGCAACAATGACTTGATGAACTGAAACCTCGACAGAAACTACTAAAATAAAGTCATCTTCTCCTTTGCAGTTGATGACTGGTAATTTTCTGTAGGTTAAATTGAGTGGATGATAACGGAGCTCACGATCAATTTTCATGAATTCTTCCATTGGATAAGCCTGACCATCTTTAAATCCAGTGATAATATTGTTCGATTTTTTGTCTTCAATGCCAATGACCAATTGACCACCATCTGCATTTGCAAAGCCAATGAGATGTTTTAAAAGGTCAGCCGGCTTTTTTCGAGCACTTTTTCTCTCAAGCCATTGATTTTCTTCGGTATACTGTAAATGTTTTAGCTCATCGTGGAAATTCATTTTTTATCCTCCTGTGATTGAATAATATTATATCATATACATCGAGATAGGTTTTTTGAGTAATTGTAAAGTAATATGGACACGTGAGAAATACGTTGGATTTGAAGATGGTTGTGAGTGCAAATCATATGTAAAGCATAAAAACTAAAAAAAGTAAAATAGCTTTCTTTAAGGGTAATCAAATAATTTAGGGGTCTGATGAATGACCCGATCCCTGCTGAATGGACATTTAGCTTTCGTGACCGTAATTTATTATTCTTTGCTTCCAGTCCGGATGCTTACGATGGGACTACAAGATCGACAGATCCCTGTCTTCAGGTCTTTTGATTATATCCAGACAACCCATCAAAACAGTCTCATCAAAGAGGATTCGACATTTATTTACTTCTCCATTGGCGGAGACGGAACTATAGCGCAACGCTACATTCTTGATCCGATCGAAGAAATGCCCGAAAATTCCTGGCTCATCACCCTGAATCCGGATGCGCCGTTACAAAAAGACTTTTCACATACGCTTATCGTTCCAGGCCATGAATTATCCCGGGAATCGATCGTTAATATCGAATCGGGTTTCATGGCTTTTGTAGAAATACTTCTAAATACAGTATCTGAGTAGGATAGGTAACAGTTGCAAAAAGAAAAAACTGCCGACACTCTATTGGACGGCAGTCTGAAACGATGGCTCCATGATCCATCGTTTTTTTATGCGTGATCGTTCAAACGATACCCGACACCAATTTCCGTTAAAATATAGCGCGGTTTAGCTGGCTGAGGTTCGATCTTGCGGCGAAGAGAAGCCATCAAGGTGCGCAACGCCCGCGTATCGCTTCCATATTGGGTCCCATATACTTTTTGCAAGATCGCTTGCGTCGTATACACTTTGCCAATTTGCTCGAATAAGCACGCTAAAAGCGAAAACTCAAGCGGCGTCAAATGGATCTCTTTTTCGTTGACAAAGACACGATGAGAATCAAGATCGATCGTCAACCCTTGCACGTTTTTGACAAGGGCGGCCTGGGTCTTGTTTTCATTTTGGGCATGACGAAGGGCCGTGCGGATCCTGGCTAAAAGTTCGGTCGTTGAAAATGGCTTCGTTAAATAATCGTCAGCGCCTAGATCAAGGGCGTCCGCTTTTTCGTGATCTTGATCGCGGGCCGAAATCACGAGGATTGGAAGATTGGAAGCGGCGCGGACTTTCTCGATTACTTGCATTCCATCAAGATCGGGCAAACCTAGATCCAGCAAGATCAACTGGAATTCTTTTTCTTTCAGCAATTGGAGCCCTTCTTTTCCTGTCGCCGCCATCTCTGGATGATATCCTTCTTTTTCTAAAATGTAGCTTAGAAAGCTGCGGATCTGCTGATCGTCTTCGATGATTAAAATATTCACGATAGATCTTTCCTTTCTGTCATAAGGAGGGTACATATGAATCGAGCGCCGCTTCGATCACAACGATTATGCGCTGTCAGTTCTCCATCATGCGCTTGGGCGATCGAACGACAGATCGCAAGGCCAAGTCCGATGCCGCGCGCTCGATCTTTTTGATTTTGGCTCGATGTATAAAAAGGCTCAAAAATATGTGGCAAATCTTCTTTGCCGATTCCCTCGCCTTCATCCTGGACAATAAAGCGGACTTCTTTTTTGGTAGGATCGGCTTCGAGAACGATCTCGACTTTATTTTCTTGGGGCGTATGGCGGATCGCGTTTTCAAGCAAGTTAACGAGCAGCTGAACGATCAGCTTTTCATCGACATCGACCGTGATGATCTCAGAGGGGATATTTACTTGGATCGTTCGATCTTTATTGCGCTTTTCGACCGTCGAGCAAGCCGCTTCGATGATTTCTTCGGCAAGCGCTTCTTGCTTGTTCAAAATAAGATGTCCTTCTTCCATCCGTGTAAGATTCAAGATATTTTCAACGAGTGAATAAAGCCAGCTTGCCTCTTGATAAATACCTTGCGCCATTTGGATACGCTCTTCTTGAGAGATTTCAAGTCGCATGAGGACTTCGCTCGTTCCCATGATCCCTGAAAGTGGGGTCCTAAGATCGTGGGAAATGGATCGAAGCAAATTCGAACGATATTGTTCTTGGGTGATCTTTTCTTGCGAAGCCATATATTGATGGAGGTTCTCGATCCGATCCAATCCCAAAGCCGCGCAGGCGCACATCGAATGGATGAGTTGTTTTTGAGCCTCGTCAAAGCCGCCCTCTTTTATTTTTGGAAGCAAAAGCAAGCCAAAAGCGCCCTCTTTGTTTTTGATGGGCCAACTTGAAAACTCGCGCTCTAGATTCTCTGGTCGATATTTTCGATGCTTAATCGTGTTCGCTTGGATTTGCTGGAGAAGATAAGGGGCCGCCTGGCCTTTTTTGGTCTGAGGTAAAAAAGCGGCTTTAGTATGGAACGTGTCGCTAAAGGAGCGAACGATGATCTCTTGGGCTTGCTCGATCTCGTTGGCTTCTAAAAGCGTGTTCGTAAAGTTGTAGAGCGTCGTGGCTTGCAAGGCGCTATGCCGAGCGAGAGTTGCGCTTTGTTTTTCTTGCGAGGTCAATGTGCTGATCAAAAGGGAAATGATCATCATGATCAGCATCGTGATCGGATAATCGGAATTATTCACCCGCAAAGTAAATAGGGGATCGGTGAAAAAATAGTTGAAGAGCATCACCGCGATCACCGACGCGTTGATCCCATAGTAAAAACCATCTGTGAACTTGGCGCACAAAACCACGCCAAATAAATACAACAAGATGATCGTCGTGTCGCTCAGCTTGAAGGAAATAAATAAAAAGCCGATCGCAGTCGGTAATAAAAGGCATAAGATCATCATGCCAAGGTTTTTAAGAAGCGATTTTTGCGCTTTTGGAGTCGTCTGTAGCATATTTTTCTTTCCTCACACAATTCTAACACCCCAAAGAGGACTCTCACACCTTTCTTGCATTGTTTTCTGTATGCTTATACTGTAATTGAAAGCGAGGCAATGAACGTGGAACAAACAACGATGAACTTGCAGCAAGCAAGTCAAGAAATTCGTGAATATATAGAAAATAGAAAGTATGAATTAGGAAGAAAAAAGATCCTAGATCTTATGATGGAATATCCAGATTCTCCACAGCCCCATAATTTTATGGGGTTGTTGTTGATGAAGATCGGCAACCGCCAAACAGCGATCAAGCATTTTCGGGCTGCTGTCGGACTCGATTCGACATATACGCCCGCAAAAGAAAATTTATTTTTATTCAGCGAAGTCGAATATCGAGGAAGTGGCGTGTATGAAGAAACGCCCAAGAAAAGGAGGTTCCTAGCATGGTAAAAGGAAGAAATAGAAAGCGTGAACAAAATGTGCTCGTTCTTGGATGTTCTCGATTAGGCGCTTCTCTAGCGAGCCTTTGTTCGCAAAGAGAAGAGAGCGTCACGATCGTCGATCAAAACGAAGCGGCTTTCGTCAAGCTGTCTCCAAATTATGATGGATTGAAAGCATGCGGAAATGTGACAGATATGGATGATTTGTCGATGGTCCACGTAAAAGAGATGGATCAGATCTTCGTGACGACCAATGATGATTGCACGAATGTGATGTGCGCTCTTCTTTTAAGAGAGTGCAACGAGCATGCCAAGATCTTTGTCCGCTTAATCGATCCAGAAAGAAAACAGGTGATGGATGGTTATGCGATCGAAACGATTTGTTTAGATGATCTATGGGTAGAGCGCTGTTCTTCTTTGTTGCAGAAGGAAAGCGAGAATACGCAAATTTTAAGGAGATAGAACATGAAAGAAAAAGTATTGATCGTTGGAGGGCGCGCTAAGGCGAAATCGCTCGCCCAATCTTTATCCGCTCGAGGAATGATGCCTGTTTTGATCAATAAAAGTGAAGAAGATTGTCAAAAGCTGATGGAATATCGTCCTTCAAAAGTTATTTGCGCTGATGGGACAAAACCCTATGTCCTTGAAGATCTGCAAATGGAAGCGTTTTGTCAAGTCATTGCGCTCTGTCCGCGAGATGAAGACAATTTGATGATTTGCCGCCTAGCGAAGAATATTTTTCCAAAGGTGCGTACGACTGCGCTTGTAAGCAATTTAGCTAACAAGAAGTTCTTTATACGATGTGGGGTCGATCGCGTTGTTTGCGCAGTCTCTTTGATCACGCGCATGATCGAACAAGAGGCGTTTATGGACGAAATGCGGTTGGAAGAAGGACTTCAGATCGTCAAGTTGGATATGGAGGCGAGCGACGCTGCGATCCATAAAAAGTTATGGGAGCTCTCGCTTCCGAGCAATACTGTGATTGGCAGTATTTTACGACAGGATGGATTGTTCGTTCCCCAAGGAGAAACGACGATCATGGAAGGCGATCAGCTCGTGCTGATCACAAGTGATGTCCAAAAACAAGAAGCGATCCAAATCCTGAAAGGAGAAAAGAGCGATGAAAAGCAGCGTAAACATTTGTTTTGGTAAACTAATGATCTTGATTGGGCTTTTCTGCCTCCTGCCTCTTTTGATGGTGGTGTTCTATCCGCAAGATCTCAAGTATAGTTTATCTTTTGTATATAGCGGGTTGTTTTCGATCGGTATCGGGGCATTTCTTTACGCTCATTCGTGCAAGAAAAGAGGATCTTCAAAAGAAAACCGTCCAGCTCTTGGAAAAAAGAGCGCGCTTGTCGTGGTGGGGACGTGGCTTTGGGCGATCTTGATCGGCGCCTTGCCTTTTGTGTTTTCTGGACAGCTTCCTTTGATCCAGTCGTTGTTTGAATCGACTTCGGGATGGACGACGACAGGCCTTTCAGTCATGGATGTAAGCCAAGTGCCGCATATCTTTTTGTTTCATCGCAGCTTCATGCAGTTTTGTGGCGGCCTAGGCTTTGTGATGATGATGGTCATGGTCACACACGACCCACACGATATGATGCTTTTTCAAAGCGAAGGGCATCCAGATCAGCTCATGCCGACTTTGAAAAAAACCGCAAGGACGATCTGATCAGCACCCTGTCAAGTAGACACGGGAAATAATTTACTGGAGATCCGCCTCTTTAATAGCACTTGCTATTAAAGAGGCCTTTTTTTTATCTATACCTTCCCAGTATTTTTTGATTCGTTTATTCTCTTTGATT